>Ga0209099_1003183_pt1 | contig 13568 bp, 9 predicted proteins | sample AD_JPNHW2_MetaG_FD_184430 | JGI IMG/M metagenome (GOLD analysis project Ga0209099, IMG submission 184430) | Active sludge microbial communities of municipal wastewater-treating anaerobic digesters from Japan - AD_JPNHW2_MetaG (SPAdes) (version 2) | ecosystem: Engineered > Bioreactor > Anaerobic >...
TCACCCGCCATTTGGGGGTTATATAAAATTCTCCGTTGACCATCACCGTCAAAATGGTGTCGGGGATATAGCTGATGGTCCGGTAATCGAACCGGCTGGAATAGCTGAAGTTCAGATTCATGCTGAGATTCCATTTGTTCAGGAAGACGTCTTTTTTCTCCTTGGTTTTTTTGTCTTTTTTCTTAAAATCATTATCGCTGAGCGCATACGAAATGCCCAAAATCCATGAGGTATTTTGCCGGCGGAAAAGGCGGTGGTTAACCTTCCATTCAAACTGGTTCAGGCGGTTGCCGTTGGTATCTATCACATAAGGGTCCCAGGCACCGTTGAAACTCACGTCCAGCCGGTTAAAAAGCCGCGTTCGTATGTTCAGCGAAAGGTAATCCCAGCGCAGCGAATCTTTGGCAAAGTCGTAACCCGAACCAATATTCAGGTAATCAAGCAGTACAATTTTTTTCGACCCTGTTACTGAATCTTTTTTGGAACGAACCTTCATCTCAAGGTTGTTGTTCAGGTTAAAACTTACTTTTCCCGACAGGCCATCGGGCGGGGTGCCGTAAATGCCATTCTGGAAGATGGAATACCTCATGGTACGGCCTGTTGAATCAACCTGCGCGTATTTATAATATCCCCATGTTTTGGAGCCGTAATCAGGATGATAGCCAAAAGTTACCGAAGGGGTGAGCACATGGCGTATGGCCTGCAAAGCGCCTTTTTTAAAGCGGAAAATTCCGTAAATTTTTGTAGAAAGCTGCGAGGCAATATTGATTTCGTGTGCCATCTGAAAACGCCTGATGGTGTCTTTTTTAATATAGGATGTGTTAACATCGTTGAACCACTGCTGGTTTACCGACTGAAAATACCAGCGTTCGATAATATTTACCGAATTATTCCAGCTTATGAACTTCAACAGCTTGATGGGATTGCGCACCTGTAAAGTATGTTGAATGCCGTTTTGCATCATATCCCATATTCTGGGAGTTAACACGAGGCTGTCGTAGGTATTGATATAGTTTTGCGCATTGAGGGAATAGTTCACATTGATATTGTCCCACCATTTCATGGCGCCGGCTTTATTTTTTTTCCGGAAAGGATAAAAAGTGTTGACCGAAAAATTTACCTGTGGCAGCCACAACTGAAGCTCCTTGGTATTCACGTTCTGCCGGCTCCCCAGGTTGAGCGAGAGATTGCTTTTGCCTCCGAAGAGCGATGTCTGATAGGCAATGCTCGATTCAAAGGTGTTCGACAAATAATCGTTGGTTGACGAAGGGTTGAATTTGTAAAAACTACTGCTGGCCATTTTTACCTGCGCCGAAAAGCTGCTGTTGGGTCTGGCCTTGGGGTCCTGCTTGTGCGACCATTCCACCGAAAAATCCTTGTACTTATTATAATCAGGCAAAAACTTCTGGCTGATGATATTTACGGCGTAAGAAAGTTTGATACTGCCATCGTATTTGTACCTTTTCTTGTAATTTGTTGTCAGGTAAAGGGCCCAACTTCCACGGGTATAGATATCTCCCTGAAAAATCATATCCAGATAGTCATTTATGCCCCAATAGTACCCGCCGCGTTCAAAATAAAAACCCCTGTTGGCTGATTCGCCCCACGTAGGGATGATAATGCCGGATATCTGCCCCCGCTTGTTTGGAAAAAACCCAAACGGTAGCACCAGCGGCGTAGGTACATGTTCAATTTCCATATAGGCCGGCCCCGAAACAAATTTGTCGTCGGGTATCATCCGTGCCTTGCTGAATCGTATCTGATAATGCGGATTTTCGAGGCTACAGGTGGTGAAAGCCCCTTTTTTAAAATTTGCCTTACCGTCGGGAAAACGCTTAACCACACTGCCGTGCAGGTAGCTCTCCCCCTCGTTGGTAAAAATATCCTTGACCAGCCCCTTGCGGGTATCAAAATTATAGTACATACTCCGTGAGGTAAAAGAATTTTCGCCCTGCTCATATTCCGGCCTCTCCATTTCTTTACCGGCACTGTCTTTTAGCCCTTCCGCAAAAAGCTGATTTTTCTGAAAATCTATTTCCACATACCCCGATTTAAGCGTAATATCCTCATAATCAATCTTAACCTCTCTATACAAATAGGATTTTCTTTCGTCCATATTCATAATTATGGAGTCTTTGGCCTTGTAATCAATTTTTGTTTTTATGGCATCGGGCGATTCCTGTTTGCGCAAATCAATAATGGAATCATTCTTGATAGTATCATATACTATCTTTGCGCTGTCGTTCGTTATGTTATTTATAGGATCCTGCGCATGGGCGCTAAAAAACAAAAACATCATTGCTGTAAAAGCAAAAAATCTGGGGAATAAAAATATGGTTAATAATTTCGTTGACAAATTGAATAAAGTGCTGATTCTGTTATTAAAAAAGCGCATAATTTTGCGTCACAAAAAACCTGAAATTATTGACAAAACTAATTAAAATAAATCATCCAGATGAAACGGAATAATTTAATTTTTGTTTTGTTGGCCCTATTGATTTTTGGGATACCAGGCTACGTAATGCCCCAGGCCATAAAAATCAGGAAGGTTGTCATCGATGCCGGACACGGCGGCGACGACCCCGGCGCGGTTGGCAAAAAGGCAAGGGAAAAGGATATTGCCCTGTCGGTGGCCCTGAAAATCGGTAATTATATTAAAACGGCTTTCCCCGATATCGAAATTATATATACCCGCAAGACCGACGTTTTTGTGGAGTTGTACAAAAGAGCCAAAATTGCCAACGACCATAAGGCCGACCTTTTTATTTCAATACATTGTAATGCAAGTAAAAGCACAGAACCAGCGGGAACAGAATCCTGGGTGATGGGGCTGCACAAAAGCCAGGCCAACCTCGAAGTGGCCAAAAAAGAAAATGCCGCCATTTTGTACGAAAATGATTACACTGTCCGTTATGATGGCTTTGATCCAAACTCTCCCGAGGCTAATATTATTTTTTCGCTGTATCAGAATGCTTACCTCGACCAAAGTCTGATTTTTTCAAGTTGTGTTCAAAATCAGTTTACAGGCAAAGCCGGCAGGTTTAGCAGAGGAGTAAAACAGGCGGGTTTTTTGGTGCTGTACAAAACCACCATGCCGGGCAACCTGATAGAAATTGGCTTTATAAGCAATCCTGCGGAGGAACTTTTCCTCATGTCCGAAAGCGGTCAAAACATCATTGCCTCAGCTATTTACAGGGCATTCAAAGAATATAAGTTACAAGTAGAAGGTGTCACCGGCAAACCAGAAGTGAAAATTGAACCCGATACCATTTTTCAGAACAATACGGTGAGCGACACCAACCCTGTGGTAAATAATACCGACACCCTCAGCAGAATCAACATAACAAAAGATAATCTGCCATTTTTCAGGGTGCAATTTTTCTCCAGCAGTAAGAAAAAACCAATAGATTTGCCCGAATTCAAAGGCCTCGACAATGTAAGATTTTATGTTCAAAACGGAGTCTATAAATATACCTGTGGAAATTTCAACACACTGAACGAAGCCATCACCTATCAGCATATAGTTCAAAACAAAGGATTTAAAGACGCCTTTGTGGTAGCTTTTCTCAACGAAGAACGCATTTCGCCCACTGAGGCGCTGAAATTTTCGGGAAATTAAAAATTAACTATATTTGCAAAAAAATACGTTTTGAAAATCTCGAAAGAAGTAAAAATTGCTTTTGTCTTTATTGTTGGCCTGGTACTGCTGTATTGGGGTATAAATTTTTTGAAAGGCCGGGACCTTTTCAAAAAAGAACGTACTTTTTATGCAGTTTACGACCATATTAACGGGCTTGTCAGGGCAAACCCGATACTCGTCAATGGATTTCGCGTCGGACAGGTCGATAATATCTATTTTCATCCCAACAACACGGGGAAAATAATAGTAATTTTAACTGTAACAAACAACGACCTGGTGATACCTTCAAATACAGTGGCGCACCTTATCAGTTCTGACATCCTCGGCTCAAGGGCTGTAGAACTGAAGCTGGGAGATGGCACAACAGAAGCAAAGGAAGGCGACACCCTAAACACATATGTTCAGGCTTCCTTAACCGAAGTAATCGGTGTTCAATTTCAGCCTATAAAACAGAAGTTTGAAAATGTTATGGTCTCTCTCGATTCCGTTCTTGTCATTATTAAACAAGTTTTCAACGAATCTACCAGACAAGACCTCGTTCAAAGCTTTGCGAGCATTCGCTTAACGATACAAAATCTGGAACACATTACCTACAACCTTGATACCGTTGTTTCGAAACAACACCGTAATCTGGGTGACATCATCGGAAATGTGGCATCCATTACTGAAAATATCAAAAACAATAACGTCAAAATACAAAACATTATAACAAATTTCTCAAACATCAGTGATACCATAGCCCAATCGAATATAGCCAATGCTATTAACAATGCCGATAAATCTCTTAAGCAGTTTTCAGAGGTCATGGAAAAAGTTAACAGCGGCCAGGGCAGCCTCGGTATGCTGGTCAACAACGACTCGCTTTACAATAATCTTGAAAAATCTTCAAAAGAACTCGACGAACTCATCCAGGATATCAAACTTAACCCGAAACGTTATCTGAATTTTTCGGTATTCGGAGGAAGTAAAAAGAAAAACGAATACACTCCTCCTCAAGAATAACAGGGTTTCAGAACTGCATCTAATGTATTATGGAAATTTTATTATGGGCTACCCTGCCATTGCTGTGTATCACCATAGTATAAAACCCTTCGGGAAGATTACTGACATTTATTGATTGCCCCTCAACTGGATGTTGAACGCTTTCGACCAGCGCCGACGTCAGCGAAAAAATTTCTATCCGCTCAACCATTTGTGTGCTCATGCTACTGACATAAACATATTCCGCTGCGGGATTAGGATACACTGACACCTCAAAAACATCGGCCTGTTCTTGCACACCCACATTGGGACCCCAGATATTCCATACCCATTCCGGATGATCGATAAAAGGGTTGCGGTTGTGCTGGATATTATAAATGGCATTGTTCCGGTCAATCTCTTTCTGGCTCACGGTATCATAGGTATGCCAGGCGAGCAGCATATTAATGGCCCAGGGTTTGGGTTCGGCGCCAATGGTCATGTCGCTGCCCGGCCAGCTTCCCGCCTCGCCATAATACCTCACAGCAATATAAAAATAAGAACGGGCCAGATCGCCCTTATAGGCGTCAATAGGCTCAAACACGGTGCCTGAATACCCTGTATTGGAGCAGCTTCCCGTTTTACTCCCATTTTGCGATGTCCAAGCCGCAGAGCTTACATCGCCATAAGGAAAGTTTCCCCGTTTGTTGTTGACATATCCGTCGGTAGGATACAACTGAAAAAGATCGGAATAAACCGGCGATCCAGTTTCAAACCAGTTTTGGGGGAAAGTATGTTCGCGGTTGTAACAATCACCTTCCGAAGAATAGGAACCGCATTGGTCTGAAACAAAAGTAAACTCATAGGGTGGTGTCCCTCCGGGAATATCAGAGTAAATATCCCAGACTTTGTTGTTGGGTTTCTTATCAGTACTCTGAAATGCATTCCATAATTGGGCATATGAAATGACTGTGTGATTCTTGATGATGTTATGCAAGGCCACCCGCAGCGATTCCCCTGACAGGTAATAAGCCGAATCATAATATCCCGGCGGAATCTGAGCGACAGCCCACATTCCCGTAATAAAAAAAACAACTAAAAATAATGTTTTTTTCATGTTATTGGTCTTTGTGTTTGTAACATGCAAGCATACATAATTAAATACCCTTATATTTATTCATCAAAAACGAATTTCCATACTTATTATTTTCCTGAAAAGTTTCTGGGGCTGATATATTTTAATTCTTCTTTCACTTTTTTGCTTACGGCCAGGGTGTCGATAAAATTGTGAAGTATTTCTTTTGTGATAACCTGATTGTTTCTCGTAAGATCTTTCAGGGCGTTGTACGGGTCAGGATAATTTTCCCTGCGCAGGATGGTCTGGATGGCTTCGGCCACTACCGCCCAGTTTTGGTCGAGCTCGGCGGCAATTTTTGTTTCGTTGACTATCAGTTTGCCCAGGCCTCTGTCAATAGATTTCAGTGAAATCAACAGGTGGGCTACCGGAACACCAATGTTGCGGGTTACGGTAGAATCGGTGAGGTCGCGTTGCAGACGCGAGACGGGCAACTTGGCCGATAAGTGTTCGAACAGCGCTATGGCCAGCCCCAGGTTGCCTTCGGCATTTTCAAAATCTATGGGGTTTACCTTATGCGGCATGGCCGAAGAGCCTACCTCGCCCTTCACAATTTTTTGTTTAAAATAATCCATCGAAACATATAGCCAGATATCGCGGCACAAATCAATCAGTAGGGTGCAGATGCGTTTCAGCGTGTCGAAATAGGCCGCCAGGTTGTCGTAATGTTCAATTTGTGTGGTATAACGCTGGCGGTTCAGGCCCAGGCGGGCAAGGAACTTTTCGGCAAAACCGTGCCAATCTTTGTCGGAGTAGGCCACATAATGCGCGTTGAGGTTGCCGCTGGCACCGCCGAACTTTCCTTCGAAAACGCACTCATCAAAATGCAGGAGTTGGCTGTGCAGACGGTCGGCAAAAACCATGATTTCTTTTCCCAGGCGGGTAGGCGTGGCAGGTTGGCCATGGGTGCGGGCCAGCATGGGAATATCGCTCCACTCCCCGGCCAGGGTATGCAGGCGGTCGAGGTGCTTGTTGAGCGAAGGCAACACCACATTCAACTGCGCTTCTTTGATGAGCAGCGGCATAGCCGTATTGTTGATATCCTGCGAGGTAAGCCCGAAATGTATAAATTCCTTATATTCACCAAGTTTTAATTCTTCAAATTTTTCACGCAGAAAATACTCTACGGCCTTCACATCGTGATTGGTAATTTTCTCTATTTCCTTAATTTTTATAGCATCGGCCTCGCAAAAGTTACTGTAGATATCCCTTATGGTTTCAATATCCTGCTCTTTGATCTTTTTCAATGCCGGTATCATGGCACAAAGCTCAATAAAATACTCTGTTTCGACAAATACTCTTTTTCTGATGAGTGCATACTCGGAAAAATATTCGGAGAGCGTTTCGGTAGCTTTATGGTACCGGCCATCAATGGGCGAAACGGCAGTTAGGGGATTTAGTTCCATTGTCTTTGTTTTATAAAACAAAGGTAATGTTTTTTGTGGAAAAATTAAATGAGTTCAATGCGGTCGTAGGTCAAATTCATGAATTTGACCTACGACCGCATTACTAAGATTTCTTATTCCTGGCAAACCATTGTGCAATTACGCTCACCATAACTAATTGCAATGCATGGTACATCATTACCGGCAATAGAACAATACCAATATACGGACTACCGGCAAACAATACCTTCGACATCACCGTGCCATGCATCAACGATTTTTTTGAGCTACAAAACAAAGCGGTGATCTTATCTTCGCGTTTGAACTTTAAAATTTTGCTAATCAGGTAAATGATCATATACACGACATAAAACAGAACGATCATGGCAAGGCCAAGCCCCACAAGCAAAAGAGCAGAATATCCTTCAAACATTTTTTTTTCAAAAGATTCACAAAAAGCGGTATACACGATCAATAAAATTATAGTCTGGTCAAAATACCGGAGTCTTTTACTGTTTTTTTCAGCAAAGGCGCCCCATAGCGGGTTAAGTATTATTCCCAAAACTACCGGAAATATAACTTGTAGTGTTAGTTTCAACAAGATCGGGCCAAGGTCAATATCTGCGGATGCGGTATTGAGATAAATTTCCATCCAGAGCGGGGTGATAAAAACACCCATCAGCGTAGAAATGCTCGCATTAAAAATGGCGGAAGGGATATTTCCTTTAGCTATGGACACCATCACTACCGCCGAAGACACTGTGCCCGGCAGGCTTGCAAGGAAAAACACGCCGATCCATATAATCTCGCTGACATTGATTCCGGGTATATTTTTTGCCAGGAGCACCAGCAGCGGAAATAACACAAAAGTTGCTAACTGCACCATTAGATGCAGCCGCCAGTTGCTCAGGCCGGATCTGACTTTTTGCGGGCTTAGCTTCAGCCCATAAAAAAAGAATATCACCGAAATACCGTAGGTGGCAATTTGTGAAAGCGGGATAACTGAGTCTTTAGCCCCAATATGCGGCCAGAAATAAGCAAGCAATATCACGCCAATAAGAGCCAGGATAAACCAGTCGAGCCCCCACCGTTTAGCCATTTTAACTATTTTCATGATATTCCAGGAGCTATCGGCCATCATGATTTTTAAATTTTATCCATAGATAGTGCGGTAGCGAACCGCATTGTCGAGAGCATCCAGTATCTCGCGTGTAAAACCTCCAGGCTGTTTTTCGGGCAGTTCGTCAGCACAAAGAAATCCCGCTTCCATAATTGCAGGCAACACCCTTTCGCTGGCAATGCGCATCTGCTCAAGATAAAACTCATCCGGCGCCTCAAAATCTTTTCCGAAACGGTCGCTGAACTCAAGCAGTGCCGCGTGAACAGCTTTATAGAGCACTTCCTTTTTGCTGGATTTTTTCCAAATATATTCATAAGAAACTGGGATAAGCACTGAAGCATGTTCGCGAATTTTTTCGTTCACGGGAATCTCCGAAGTATCAATCTGAATTTTTTCGGGATGTTCCCTTTCCCAGCGGGCATGTTCGCGGGCTACCATGGCATCGTACTGCGAACGTTTCAGGTCAATCAGGTAAAAAGTATAAATATACACAATCTTCGGCATCAGGAAACTGAGGTTCTTTTTAGCTGATTTCATGATATACATGAAGGTCTTTTTGTGAATCTTTTCTGCTGTAAAGAAAAAATATTTGAATACCCCTCCCATCATTTTCCGCATAGCCCACATCGACGAGAATCCGGGCATTTTAACATCCGGGCGGCGGTTTATATTGCGAATAAATGACACTGCCCTTTTTTTGAACTTTTCGGCCTCGTAAATATCGTCCCAATAGTCGGCAAGGCCCAGAAACAGCTCCTGACGGCTCATCTGCTTCGGAATAATATTGGATATGATGTCCATTTTGTCGCTGGTTTCGTCGGGCTCATTTTGTATCACGCGGCCCTGGCGTTTATAGTCGTACCACATTTTGGTACCCGGAGGCGCCGCCAGCGGATGACAGATATGAAAAATGATGTCGGCATCCTTAACAAAGTCTGCTGTTTTTTTAAATACGGTCATATCATCCGATTCGTTGCCGATAATCATATGGGCCAAAACCACCATGCCGTACGACTGAATTTTTTTGATAGCCTCCACCGCTGAAACGCCAAGGTTCTGCTTTTTGTTCATGTCTTTCAGGGCTTCCTGGTTCACCGATTCGATGCCGATCATCAGGTTGTAAAAATTCGCGTCGGCCAGCAAAGTCAGCAATTCGTCATCATTGGCAATGGTGATATCTATCTGGGTGAAAAAACCTATCGGGGTTTTAAAAGAATTATTCAGCGCTATCATCCGGCGTAATAATTCTTTTACATATTTTTTGTCACCGGCAAAGTTGTCATCGGCAATAAAAACCATCTGTACCCCCAGGCTGTGGAGTTTTTTTATTTCGTCAATCACCTGCTCAATGGTCTTGCTCCGTGGTTTGCGGCCATAGGTATAAATCACATCACAAAAACTGCAGTCGAAGGGGCATCCCCGTGTAGTCTGCAACGAAACGGAGTTATACAGTTGGATATCTTCTTTGATAAGTTCCCAGCGCGGCGGCGGCACTTTGGTCATGTCGGGCTTGATGACACTTTTATAAACTTTTTGATGTGTTCTGTTTTTATAGTCTTCCAAAAACCTTGGCCATGTTTCTTCCGCTTCACCGTGAAATACTACATCAATATTTTCTTTCTGCTTATAAATAAGCATCTCCACTCCAATACCCCCGACAACCACTAAAGAGTCAGGGCAATATTTTTTACAGGCCTGCGCTATTTCGAGGCTGCGTTTCAACTGGTTGGAGGTTATGGAAATGCCGATAATATCAAAACTTTTACCCCTGAAATAATCCTCCGAAGGCCCGCGGATGTATTCGTCATGTATTACCACATCGTGTTCTTCGGGTGTGAGGGCAGCCACGGTGGCAACAGCATGAGGAGCTATAAAGGCTTTGGCATTCAGGTAGGGTATGCTGCGGATAATTTTATTATCAATCTCTTCAAGTGTTCCGGGACTAATTAGTAATATTCTCATTATCAATGTTATTTTTCAAAAATCCAATATTCCAGTTGCTGGGCAGTTGACAAATATGCAGGTGCTAATGTATTTCTGCCTGAAAAAAAGTTTTCAAATGTAAAAAATAAAACCATTACTTGATGCTTTATTGTTAGATATCCTTGCAACCAAAAAACATTATATCCTTTTGTATATGATGATTTTTTCATTGAAACAGCGATTTTTACAAAGCAAAAAAAAATCCAGACATCATTTATGTCGGTGTAATTTTTTATATTTGTCTGAAAATCTATAAAAAATCCATGAAGAAAGTCATATTATCCTGCTTTGTAGTTATTATGCTGATTACTTTTTCCTTTGCCCAGCACATCGGCAGCCCTGCTCCCTTTGAATTTCAGGCCAGGTATCACATGCTTGATTCTTCGGAACTGAATGCACCATTGATTCCCGGCAAATCGTTCACTCAAACCGCACCTCCCACGGGCACGGTGCGCCCCATTGCAGAATGGGAGCCCATGCAGGCTGTGCTGGTTTCTTATCCGGGAAATTTTGGAATTCCTTATTCTCTGATTGCTGAAATGTCGCAGGATTGTAATGTCATCACTATTGTTACTTCAACTCAACAACAGACTACTGTTACCAATAACTATAACAACAACGGAGTTAACCTATCCCATTGCAGTTTTGTTATTGCGCCCCTCAACTCATACTGGTGCAGGGATTACGGCCCCTGGTTTATAATGACAAATAACAATGCTATTGGTATTGTTGATTTCCGGTACAACAGAAACGACCGCCAATATGACGATAACGTTCCCGTAGTGTTATCGGGCGCCTCTTATCTGAATATGCCTTTATACGGCATGAATATGTATCACACCGGAGGCAACTATATGTGCGACGGTTATAAAGCTGCTGCAATGACCGACCTGGTTGAAGACGAAAACACCTTGTCACATGCTCAAATTGATACTGCTTTTAAACAATATTTAGGCGTGGTCAACAATTATATTACCACCGACCCGCTTGGCGATTATATTAAACATATTGATTGCTGGGGCAAATTTCTTGATGTAGACAAAATTCTGATTGCATCAGTACCTACGAGTAATTCACAATATTCCGACTATGAAGCTATGGCGGCTTACTGGACTAACCAGGTATCATCCTATGGTAACAACTATCAGGTTTTCAGAGTGTATGAACCAAACGGCCAAGCCTATACCAACTCGCTTATTTTAAACAACAAAGTTTTTGTGCCCACTTATACGAATTGGGGCAGCACCAACAACAGCAACGCCCTTGCAGTGTACCAACATGCCATGCCGGGTTATGAAATTTTCAGTATTAACTCTTCCGCATGGCAATCCACTGACGCCCTACATTGCCGTACCCATGAAATTGCAGATAAAGGCATGCTATACATCAACCATATGCCGCTGCTTGGCGAAAAATCCGTACAATCGCAGTATCCGGTTACTGCAGGTATTTATGCCCTGAGTGGCAGCAATATCATTGCCGATTCCGTTTACGTTAAATACAAGGTATATCACGGTGCCTGGGGTACCTGGACAAAAATCAACATGACGAATACCACGGGAAACAACTGGACTGCCAACATACCCCAGCAGCAGGCCGGAGATACCATCGTTTATTATATCCATGCTTCCGACCAGTCACCGCGCAATGTTACACATTCTCTCATCGGGCAACCCGACCCGCACAAGTTTTATCTCAATGGCACAGCCACCAACATTGAAAAGTTTGACCAGACCAATGCCATTGTGTTTCCTAATCCAGCCACCGACTATCTCTTTGTTCAAATGCAATATGACGAAAACAAAGAAACAACAGTTTCGCTTTGTGATTTGATGGGAAAACAAGTACGGAATGTTACAGAAAACAACCTGGGATCAAGGATGCTGCGCATAGATATCAGTTCGCTGCCGGCCGGAACTTATTTTTTGACTGTCCGTTCCGGGAATTTTTTCAAAACTCAAAAAATAATGGTAATGCATTAAGAAAAATAGTAAGGATACGAATGTTTTCGCAACAAACAATTGCACCATTATTATCAATTATGAATTTTAACTTGTAACGCCAATTTATATTGGCATTGTCGTTAAATTTATTTCAATACTGCGCGGGCTTTTTTCAAGAAACAAAATATCCGGCACTGTGTCAGCACAAATTTCTAAGGCTTGTTTGGGGTAATTTTTTTACCCAAAATTATGAGTAAAAAATTCAAAAATCATTATTGATACATTCCGTATCTCAAAAAAATACTATTTTCACGGATAATTTTTAAAAAAACAACCATGAAAAAAATTCTTTTCATTGTAATGTTATTGTGGAGTTTTAGTCTTCAGGCAGCTTTCGACGACTATTTTGAAAACAAAACCCTGCGTATCGACTACTTTCATACCGGCAACGATGCCACAGACATTTACTCCATTGATGAACTGATAGAGGAACCCTATTGGGGAGGGTCAAAAGTCAACCTCATCGATATATTTAATTACGGAAAATACAAATTCCTGGTGTACGATTCGGAAAGCAATACGCTGATTTACTCATACACTTATAATACCTTGTTTTCGGAATGGCAAACCACCAATGAAGCAAAAACCACATTCAAATCTTTTTCGGAAACAGTAACCATGCCTTTTCCCAAAAAGCCCGTCAAATGCGAATTCTATACAAGAAACAAAAAAGGCATCTTCGAAAAAAAATTTGAATACGCCATCAATCCTAAAAACTATTTTATCATTAAAGAACGGAGGCAAGCCTACCCCAAAACAGACATCCTCAACTCCGGCAATCCCGCAGTTAAGGTTGATATTGTTGTAATACCCGAAGGATACACTGAAAAAGAAATGGACCTGTTTATCCGCGATGCCGAAAAATTTGCAGAATACCTGTTTAATGCCCGGCCTTATAAACAAAACAAAGACAAATTCAACATCTGGGCTATCAAAGCCCCATCCAAGGAATCAGGTACCGACATCCCGGGCAAAGGCGTTTGGAAAAATACCCTGGTCGGCTCCAGTTTCTATACCTTCGATACAGAAAGATACCTGATGACTTCCAACAACAAAGACCTGCGCGATGTGGCTTCGAACGCACCCTACGACCAGATATATATTATTGCCAATTCCAGTAAATACGGTGGTGGGGCAATATACAACCACTATGCAGTAAGTGTAAACAACAACCCCTACGCCGAATATATTTTCACCCACGAATTTGGCCATTCATTTGCCGGCCTGGGTGATGAGTATTATGATTCCGAAACCTCATACAATGATTTTTATCCGCTGGATGTGGAACCCCCTGATCCCAACCTGACCACCCTGGTAAATTTTGATTCCAAATGGAAAAATC
>Ga0209099_1003188_pt1 | contig 13563 bp, 11 predicted proteins | sample AD_JPNHW2_MetaG_FD_184430 | JGI IMG/M metagenome (GOLD analysis project Ga0209099, IMG submission 184430) | Active sludge microbial communities of municipal wastewater-treating anaerobic digesters from Japan - AD_JPNHW2_MetaG (SPAdes) (version 2) | ecosystem: Engineered > Bioreactor > Anaerobic...
ATAACCTCTGAGGTTTCATAATTTACAAATGCAGAAACCTTCCAATCGCCATTAATATTATAATCCCTGTTAGTTTCATTTTTATTGCAGGCGCTGAAGGCAATTGTAACAATTGCCAATAAGATCATTTTGTGCAAGAATTTTAAGCTTTTCATGGTTGTCCGATTTTATACAATTGTTGTATCAATTATACGTGCGACTCTGACACTCGAATGTCACTTTTTACATGAATAAACTCCTGAACCGGATATTTTGATTCATTCGTAATTTCTAAAAAAAACATTCTCAGACAGTTTCTGATACGAAAGTTAAGAGGAAACAACATAAATGTCAAATAAATCCGGAGTGATTTCATAAATAACGACTCAGTACAATTTTCTGAGTTTGATATTCACCATTGATTTAGCGATGACAAAATGTTATCATGTTGGCGGATGGAGTCGGCTGCTGAACCATTTGCGCACTGCCAGCATTGTCTTTACCTGGTTTTGCGGGGCATGCCGCCGGCATGTAGAACGCTCTTCGCTTTTTTCCGGAGCGCCCCAGCGTATCTCTGCACCGTCATTAGGATTATAAGCCATCTCAAAGGCATCTCTTCGTTTTAATATCTCGGCCAGTGTCAGTTCCTGCTTTGACCCATCGGAACGGGTATAGGTTATTGACAGTTCTGCAACCTTTTTATCAAGAAGCGATTGCAGCCTTTCCTTTAGCTTCTCCGGTGAAGCGTTAGATGATACTTTGTAATCTTCAGGGTATTTGGCTACATGTTCAGGAAAACCAATGACTGCATCCAGTGCAATCAAAAGTCTCAGGTCGCGGTTGGGAGTCGAGAAATTTTCCCATTGTCCTCCTGCCAGGAAAACAGCATTGGCATTAGAAGGCATTGGAATCACAGTACCAGGATGCGATCTGAAATAAGCCTCTCCGTTGTCAACGGAGTTAACGCGTACCAGGAGCTGTTCGTGAAGTGCTTTTATGAGGTCGTTCATGGCATCTTCAGGATCAAGCGGGTTAGGGTTAATCAGCCTGTCCATGGTGTGATAAAAGACTTCGCTGTCCATCCTGCGCTGTTGCATTGAGAATGGCGTGAGGCCACTCTCCGGGGTAAGCTCCTTATTTTTTAAGGGGCGAAGCTGACCATTGTCAAATGAGATAGGACGAAAAGCTTTGAATCCCGGTTCCCCCACAACACCTGAAGTATTAAAAAGAAAATTCCCCTTCCAGAATCGTTTTATAGCAATAGTCATATCGGGCTGGGCATCAACAGCAAGAAGCAGCCCGGGATTATTTCTTGTCTGAGGCTTCCAGCTCACAATAATAAGGGTATGGCCATAAGGATCGGCATAAACCGTTCCCGGGCGCAAGGACTGGCGCTCAAGAGCCACCGGATAGTAATCGGAGTTCTCATTGTCGAGCGACGTGCGGGCTGTCCCCGAATGTACTCCGTTCATGATCATCCGCATGAAAGTGTTAAACGCCTGAACAGGATTGGATTTGTTAATACCAGTCTCGTTTGTGATCCATTGCCCTGTACCCGGATTTTTTCCTACATAGCCTCTGTCGCAGATATGATACCCGAAAGGAAGCCCGAGCTTCCATGAAAAATATGCCCGAAGAAAAAATGGATTATCGGCGCAGTCGGGTTGCATCACCACACTGCTTTTACTGGCCGGATCATCCTCACCCAGTGAAAGATAATTATACAGGAAATTTCTCTCCCTGCTCTGAGTCACCTCGCTAAGCGATTTCCATGAAGAGCTTTCGCTGCAATCCTGAAAGAGAGCATTAACCCATGCCGAGTATAATGCTTCATATTCACTGTTCCAACCATGCTTTGTTTTCCACACTATTCCAGCCGGTGAGATTGCCTTTGCAGAGGAAACCGTAAACTCAATGCGGCTGACCTCCTTTTTATGCAATACCAGAGAGGCCACATAATTGCCTTCCTTACTGGATGGGAAATCGTCAATCCGCCAGTAAGGCGATTCATCTCCATTTATGTTTTTCACAGCGATCACCTCACCTGAAGGGCCGGTGACTTCTATCTTAGCTTCCCGGATATCCTTACCACCTGTGGCAAGTATGCGAAAGGTATCCCCTGGCCTGGGCACTGCCGGTAAAAGCAGAAGGGCATTGGCGTCAAAGGATTCACTCACAGCTGCCTCCTCCTGCACCACACTCTCAGTCCCTGAGAAGTGGGGCTTTTTCTTTCCTGAAGATGAATTGCTTTGACATGACAAACAATTGAATATCATAATAATAATCATGCTTGGGATGACCAGCCATGCTTTAACCCTTACCATTGATTTTATGATTGACATTTTTGTTTTAAAGATAACCGAATTCAAAGGATGCAGCAATGATTTGTTTATTCAGGTTTATTTGCTAATTTTATCGTCTGTCACTGTTTGAACAAGAACCGAATCTTACGATTTCAGATATTTATAAAAATGATCTCATTTCAAAACAGACACCTTCCGGGTCATTGTTTTTATTTATATAAACTAACAAATACAATATGATTGTCAGAAAGTTGAAAATATTGTTTTGTGTTCCCTTTTTAACATTTCTCAGTAGCTGTGACTACAATTTAAAGGATACAAACTATCAGGATATCGAGCCACCTGCCGGAACGCACCAGTTTACCCTGACCCTGTCACCTGAACAGGATACCATAAAAGTATTTAATTCAACTCAGTTTCTATGTGATTTCAACACCTATGGGTTGGATATAATAAGCGCAACATTTACACTGGGTGACAGATCCTGGGGCGCTGCAAATGGAAGCACATTTACAATTGACCCTAAAGACTACCAACCGGGATATGATTCACTTTCATTGGTTTTGGTTACCAACAGCGGTACAGGCAGCATAGCAGATGATGCCTTTAGAGAAGGCTATCTTGTGAAGAAATCATGGTTGTTATGTGTCGACGGGAGAACTGCTTCTGTAATTAATGCTAAAAAGGGGATAACAGCTGATGGCTACCTGAAAATATACTGGGATAAATGTGATCAGCATAATTTCAAATCATATGAAATTTCGGGTTCTGCCGGCAATGTCATTATTAATAAAACAATTACTGACGTTGACAGCTGTTTTTATGTTGACAGCTGTTTTATAGGAGGCTCCGCTGATTTCAGAGTTTCAGCAAGGGTTTATACTGCCAACGAAATGACATGGGGCAGCTCCCTTGACATAGAAGATCCTTATCCCACCCTTCAGTTTCAGAGTATTGACCTTGATACACTGTTGATCTCCTGGAATAAATCTCCATATAATGCAAAATACACCCTCTTAAAAGGCAGTACCACCATATTTGAATCGACCACCGGCAGCTACTTTAAAATAGGAATGCCCGGCTTTGGAACTAACTTTAAATTTACATTAATTACTTCCCCTGATCTCCAACACACTACGTCCTTAGGCTACGCAGAAAGTGATATTAAAAATCATCCCATCGGAGAGGAATTTATCGGTAAAGGACCCACTTATGCCTATAGCATTACTGGTAATACATTGTATACAAATAGTTATCGGGAATTAGTCGGCCTCGACATTTCAACTTTGTCATTGATAAAATCCTCAAAAAATTTCGATCAGGCCACAGGGGCATATTATTCCTGCCCGACAAATTCAACAAAAGTAGCCGCTTTAACTTCAGATACGCTTTATGTGTTTGATGATAACGGCCTTAGCAACCCGTTTAAAATGCGTTTAGGTGGTTGTGGAAATAAAACAGATCACTTTTGTCTGACTGATAATAACATGGTTGCTCTTGGCCGTTCAGGAAGATATGACCTTATCAGCCTGACAGAAAAGAAGATTATAACAACTATTATTCTTAATGATTATCCTGTTTACAGCAAATGGGCTTGCATAACTACCTCAAAGGATGGGAAATATGCATGTGTGGTCACCAATAATGGCTGTTACCTGTACCATATTGAGAATGGCTTGTCTGACCTGATATATACCGATGCACGATCCTACAGATCAGCGATGTTCGATATAAATAACCCTGGGAAGCTCTTACTTACATTTACAGAAACAAACACTCTCGAGATCCGCAATATCCCGGATTTCAGTCTTGATAAAACAATAGAGTTACCTGCAAAGGCTGAGGTATTACGAAACATTGATCCCACCACGGGGAATCTTCTTGTGACAGACTATTCTAATCTGCACGTAATTGATATGTCAGGTGCGACGATGGTCTTTAAAATGAGATGTGATGATTCAACGCCCTTATTGTACGGCAACAGGCTCTTCTCATCAACAGGTTTTACTTTTGACATTTCAGATTATTTGAACAAATGAAAAAGATAGTAAGCATATTTGTATTAATCCTTGTATCCAGATCGCTGTTCTGCCAGATTTACAGCCTTGATTTTCATGCCGGATATAGCACCTACCAATTGAACAGCATAAAAGACTATCAGTTAGATATGAAGGATGCTTATTCACATTTTTCACCCAAAGCAGTCGAAAAATTTCCTGATTATTTTAATTGCATGTTTACTGCCGGGTACTGGATCAATAATAAAAATATGATTGGAATTAACGGAGGCTATTATACAACCGGAGGCCGGAATCATGTGGCGGACTATTCGGGTGAGTTCAAACTTGACATGATCATCAAGGGATTCAGGCTGGGCCTTCAATACCAATATGTTTATTTTACAACGAATAACATCAGCCTTTATGCTCAGGCCAGAGCCGGTTCGATTTTATCAGGATTTAAAGAAGAAATGTCTTTGGATATATACGATATATCTTCCGCTGAATATAGTTCTAAATACAGGAGCATAACCTTTTTTGGTGAACCATCAGTTGGAATAAAGTATCCATTGAAAAACAATTTTTCACTTGATTTTAACGCCGGTTACCAGTTTGATACAAATGGTAAATTGCATAAAAAGGGAGAAAAGGATGTTGTTCTGAAAAATTCCTATGATAAAAATGTAAAAGTTAACTGGTCGGGATTAAGAATCTCCTTAGGTGTCACTTACTATTTATCAAAATGAACCCTACTGACATAAGACATTAATTACCTTCATCGTCGATCATCTTCATTTACACCGATTTAGTTGTTTAGCAACACAGCAATTTTTAAGGCAGGTTTTTAAATAAGAGATTAGCAATTAAAATCACTCAGTGATTGATGTTGCTCTCTTCAGGTAATTTTTTAAATTTGTGTTACGTATTTAATAAATAGTAACACGATGTCACTTGCACGATTTGGAGTAAGTCTGGATGAAGATATCCTAGAAGCGCTTGATAATTTTGTGGTTGAGAATAAGATGCCTAACCGCTCCCAGGCGATACGCCACCTTGTGGAGAAGAATCTTGTGGAGAAGAAATGGCAATGCAACAATATTGTTGCAGGGGCAATAGTTCTGCTTTATGATCATCACAAGGGTGACATAACAGTCAAACTGAATGAGGTTCAGCACGACTATTTTGATGTCATTCTTTCCTCACAGCATTTTCATCTTAATCACGAAAACTGTCTTGAAATTATTGCAGTCAAGGGGAAAGCTGCGATGCTCACCGAGCTTTCAGACAAGCTGATAGGTGTTAAGGGAATTATACATGGCAAACTTGTGATGAGCCGGGTTGAATAGTTAAAAACAGGACGATGCACATACCTGACGGATACCTGGGCCCGCAGACATACATACCTATGTTCGGGGCATTTGCAGCTACGGCTGCGGTGGCAGTGAAAAAGGTAAAAGAAAAGATGTCGGCACGCAACATACCCTATCTTGGTATGGCAGGGGCCTTTTCATTTATCATAATGATGTTCAACCTTCCTGTGCCGGGAGGAAGTTCAGGTCATGCTGTTGGGGGGGCGCTGATAGCAATATTGCTGGGTCCGTGGGCAGCCTCGATAGCTGTCTCGGTAGCACTTATAATACAGGCTCTGATCTTTGGCGACGGAGGAATTACCGCGTTAGGTGCAAACTGTTTTAACATGGCAGTATTCATGCCGTTTGTGGCATACTTCATCTTTAAGCTTTTCAGGGTCACTGCTGAAAACAAGGTGAGGGCAACCATAGCAGCTTTCAGTGCCGGATATATTTCATTGGTTCTGACGGCAGTTCTAACTGCAACTGAATTTGGCATACAACCGCTGATAGCCTCTTCAGCTGACGGGAAAGCACTTTATTGCCCATATGACCTGTCAGTTGCAGTGCCGGTGATGGCAATAGAACATCTTCTCATCTTTGGCTTTATTGAAGGGATTATAACATCAGTAGCAGTAAACTACTTCCTTAAGAATGAGCCCGGGCTAATCTACTCCCTTAATAATGGCTATAAAAGTGAAAATAAATAAATTTCAGAAGAGGCTCCTGGTCATACTCCTGGCTCTATGCCTGCTTACTCCAATAGGAGTATTATTGCCTGCTTTCTTTGACACGGGAGATGCCTGGGGTGAGTGGTCGGCACAGACGGTGAAAGAGATGATTGGCTATGTGCCCGATGGACTGGCAAAATACTCCGGTAAATGGAATGCACCGGTTCAGGATTACAGTGTAGACACAAGGGACCCCTCATTGGTGCACCAGTCGGGATACTATATCGTGTCAGGAATATTTGGAGCCACAATAACTTATGTTGTTCTGTTGTTAATATCAGGATTAATTGTCAGGAATGAATAGCCCTATACCAGAATACCTTCTCGGAAACGAGCCATCCCTGACTTGTAAACATTCATCCGGGCAAAGGAGGATTTCATTTATTGACAAGACGCTATCCGCAATAGCCAAAACAGTAAAGAACATATACCTTCAGGCAGAGAGTGCCTCCGGCAAATCATTCATCTACAGGATCAATCCATATTTTAAATTTATCTCACTGGTTTATATAGCCATAATGCTCAGCCTCACAACATCGCTGAAGGGCCAGGCTTTTGCCACTGCTTTTACCATAATATTGTTCATCCTTGCCGGAATAAAAGTCTTTGATGTTTTTCGCAAAACTTTCGCTATCGCTTTTCTCTTCGGGTTTCTGATTGCGTTACCGGCATCTCTGAATATTGTAACAAAAGGGACTGTTGTTTTGCCATTGATAAGCTTATCCTCCCCAAAAGAGTTCTGGATATATTCCATCCCACAGGTCATTGGCATTACAGATAATGGCATCCGGGTTGTGTCATTGATTTTCCTTCGTATCCTGAATACAGTATCATTCACTTTGCTGATTGTATTTACAACTCCTCTGCCATCACTTATCAAGTCATTTAAAATAATCGGTGTGCCAGATACTTTTCTTTTGATAATTACCCTCACATACAAATACATCTTCATTCTCACACGAACAATTGAGGAAACCTATTTGTCGCTTAAGTCGAGACTTACCACGAATGTCAGGAACAGTGAGATCCATAATGTTGTAGGCAGCAGGATATTTTTCATATTTAAAAAATCGGCAAGAGTGTATGAAAACACTTATCTGGCGATGGTTTCAAGGGGATATGGCGGTGATATAAAACTACTTTCAGACATTCATTTTCTCATTTCGGATTTTGTTTTTCTGGTAGTAATTGTTTTAACAGGCATAATACTAACAATTTTATAGGGCTGATGATGGAAGAGATATTCTCACTGAAAGATGTTAGTTATTCATATTATGGAATTATTCCAGCACTGCAAAAAATAAACCTGTCAGTTGACAAAGGAGAAATGGTTGCCATTACCGGGGTTAACGGGAGTGGTAAATCAACCCTTTTGAATATTATCAATGCGCTTATTTATCCCGACTCAGGTGAATTCAGATATAAGGGTAAGGTTTTATCGGAAGCGTCATTCCGCAGTAAAGAGGTCTCCCTGTCATTCCGCAGGAGCATGGGGTACGTTTTTCAGAATCCCGATATACAACTTTTCTGTCCCACCGTGCTAGATGAGCTTTTGTTTGGGCCCAGGCAACTTAATTTCCCGCATGAGGAAGCACTCCAAAGAGCTGAGGACACAATGGCCTTTCTTGGTATTACTCACCTTAAAGACCGGTCAGTTATAATGCTATCCGGTGGTGAGAAAAAAAAGGTTGCAATATCATCTGTTCTGACCATGAACCCGGAAGTGCTTTTGTTTGATGAACCGTTGGCAGGTCTTGATCCCAAAACACAGGAGTTCATAACAGATCTGATCGGCGAACTGAGCCGGGCAGGCAAGACAATAGTTTTCACCACACATCAGATTGATCTGATCGAGTGCCTGCAGCCACGGGTGGCAGTATTGTCCGAAGATCATACCGTTCAAAAAACCGGTATGGCAGCAGAGATCCTTAACGATACAGAATTGCTCTCTTCTTCAGGGTTAATAAATAAGCATATTTACAGATCAATCAGTAGATAAAAACCTTTGTCTGCAAAACGAAAACTGATTAATTTTACTTTCGGCAATATATTTCAGTGCTGATCAAAATATATCAAACTGTTGTTATTAAAACAAAAACGATATGCCAAGAGTATTTAAAGCTATTGAAGTAGAAAAGGAAAACAAGGAGGTAATGCGCGACTATCTTGATCGTCATATGCCTCATGTTATCTGTCCCGATGAGGTTAAACGAGGTGAAAAATTCATGGTTAAGGTTCGCATGGGAGATGAGTATCCTCATCCCGATGACCCTGATCATTTTATCAGCCTGTTGCAGTTATGGAATCGTGAGACACTGCTGGCCGAGGCCAGATATACGTCAGGAGTGAACGGAAAAAAGCCGGCACATTTTGAGGTTGATTTCTTCATTGTTGCCCCCGAGGTGTCAATGAATCTGAGTGCAATGGCTGTTTGCACCAAGCATGGCCTGTGGCAGAGCGAGGATAAGGCTGTTAAAATTATTTAATTGTCGTAGAGCCGTTGCATGCAACGGCTCAGCTATATCAATTTAAAATAATATAATTAATCGTTTATACCCAATTAATTAATACATAATGGGCACATATGTCAATTCACATCTGATTAAAGATGAATCTGTAGTTTTTGAAACCCGGCTGCACTGGGTCATCTTCATCTCATGGAGTTCTCTTTTCACACTTACGCTTGCCGCCTGGATAAAGAGAGCAGTCTCTGAATTTGTTGTCACCAACAGACGTATTATTATGAAGAAAGGGTTCATTGCAAGGGATACTTTTGAAATGAACCTTTCCAAGATAGAGAGTGTGAATGTTGACCAGTCAGTAATGGGTCGTATACTCAACTATGGCTCGTTGACAATCATTGGCACCGGCGGTACGCGTGAGACCTTCCATAACATTGCAAAGCCGATGGCATTCAGGAGGGCGTTTCAAGAACAGTGCTGAGACAATTGACAATTGACAATTAACAATTAGCAATTAACAATAGATCCTGGATACTGTTGTGGTTGCAGGTTCATTTTATTTTTGAGAGATAAATCCGGATGTGATGAAAAGCCTGATATCTTCTGTTGCCATCGTGATATCCCTGGTATGTATTCAGGGCTGCAATAATATTAACAACGACCACTTTTTCGACGACGGTGTTTCATATCAGCTGGCACAATGGAGGGCAAAAACAATAAGCAATGTAAATTATACCCTCAGCTTTTCAATACCAGATAACATCTCTGAGCCGATAAATGCAGAAGAGACCATTGAGTTTGATCTTGCATCAAAAGACAAACCAGTCCTTCTTGACTTCAGAACACCGGCAGGATACCTGAAATTCTTATCAGTAAATGGGAAAGAGCTGACGACGGCAGTAAAAGACAACCATATAGTCCTGCCCGTCAAATTTCTCTCAGATAGCAGAAACAAAATCACTCTGGCCTTTCGCACCGGAGATCAGTCGCTGAATCGCAATGAAGAGTACCTCTACACACTCTTTGTTCCCGACCGTGCATGTACCGCCTTCCCCTGCTTTGACCAGCCTGATCTGAAGGCATATTTTAACCTCACTCTTGAGATCCCTTCCTCATATGAAGCAATAGCCAATAACCCGGTTATCAGGCTTGACTCATCGGCAGGCAGGAGGCTAATAACCTTTGACCGGGGAGAAAAGTTACCAACCTATCTCTTTGCCTTTGCTGCCGGTAAATTCCAGCGGATTGAAAAAGAGATCGACGGGGTCAAAATGGAGATGCTGCACCGCGAGACAAGAAAGGAATATGTTGAAAGAAATGCTGATGAGATATTCAGGCTTCATTATAAAGCCATAAGGTGGATGGAGGAATATACAGGCATCAGGTACCCGTTCCCGAAGTTTGGATTTGTGGTGATCCCAACATTTCAGTACAGCGGTATGGAGCACCCTGGATCGATCTGTTACAAGGCGTCAAGCCTCTTTCTCGACGATTCCCCTACACTCAATGAGCAGCTGACAAGGGCCTCTCTGATATCACATGAGACCTCACACATATGGTTTGGGGACCTCGTCACCATGAAGTGGTTCAACGATGTATGGCTCAAAGAGGTCTTTGCAGGCTTCTTTGCCGATAAGATTGTCAGTCCCGACTTCCCTACAATAGACAATGACCTGCGGTTTCTTCTCTCGCACTATCCTGCTGCCTATGCCGTTGACCGCACACAGGGATCAAACCCGGTTATCCAGCAGCTTGACAACATGAAGGATGCCGGATCGCTATACGGTAATATTATCTATCATAAAGCGCCGGTGGTAATGAAGCATCTTGAGCAGATAACAGGTGAGGATGGCCTCAGAAACAGCTTAAAAAACTATCTTAAAAAATTCAGCTACTCGAATGCCGAATGGAGCGACCTTGTGAATGTCATCGGGGAATCGACAGGCAAACAGCTTAAAGAGTGGAGCGATGCCTGGGTGAGAGAAGCCGGGATGCCTACAATTGAACCGGAGATTAAAAAAAGCAAAACGGGTTACAAAATCCGTTTCAGAGAGACAGATCCTGCAGGCAGAGGCAGACACTGGCCACAGACTCTTAAAACAAAGGTAATCACCACCGATGGAGCCATCAGCAGTGAGCTTTACCCCGGTGATACAACATCGGTTCTTTCACTTTCAAATGAGCCCGTCTGCATAATACCAGATACCACAGGAATAAGCTATGGGTGCTTCGTCACAGACAATGGATCATTGAACTACCTGAAAGAAAAGATAGGATCAATATCCGATCCGCTGATTCGCGGTACCATCTGGATAAATCTAAACGAACAGATGCTTAACGGGAAGCTTCAGCCGGAAGTGCTCTGGCAGATGATGTTCAATGCAATACATAGCGAGAATGACCTTCAGTTGCAGACCTGGCTTTCCGGACGGCTGTCGTATATTTTCCTCAACAAATTTGATGATTCCGAACGTGGTCATTATGGAAAATTGCTGGAGGATTTCTCCTGGGAAAGGGTCTCGGATAAGTCAGTGGGCTCACAACGTCGTACATGGTTTGCACTCTTCAGGAATATTGCATTATCGGAAGAGGCTCTCAGCCGGCTTTACAAGGTATGGGAAACAGGCTCACTGCCATGTGATGTAAAGCTTAGCGAAGATGACCTTTGCACTGTTGCCTTCACTCTTTCGCTAAAGGATTACCCTGATGCCGGTTCATTAATGAAGCAGCAGTATAACAACATTACAAATCCCGATCGTAAGAAGAAATTTGCATTTATCTCTCCATCTGTCTCAGGGGATGAAGCAGTAAGAGACGCATTCTTTGAGAGCCTGAAGAAGGAAGAAAACAGGTCACAGGAACCATGGGTTATTGAGGCACTGGGATACCTTCACAGCCCGTTGAGACAGAAGTCGTCTGAGAAATATATCCTACCTTCACTGGAGTTGCTGGAGGAGATAAAAGCCACCGGAGACATTTTCTTTCCTGCAAGCTGGATAACAACTACACTCGAAGGACATCATTCTGAAAATGCAAGGCAGGTCGTAACCAGTTTTCTGAAAACGCATCCCGGTTATCCTGAGAATCTAAGGCTTAAGATACTTCAGGCCGCAGATCAGCTGATAAGATAACCATTCCGGAATTTGACTTAAATTTCACCACGGAGAACACAGAGAACACAGAGTTTAACTTTCGACTTTCGCCTTTTGCCTTTAGCCTTTAGCCTTATTTATTGTTGATTATCAGGGCCCCTATCACGCCCGGAATCCATCCGCAGAGTGTGAGGATAAAGACAATAAGGAATGATCCGCACCCCTTGTCAACCACTGCAAGCGGAGGGAACAGAATGCATACTAAAACTCTCCAGATCGACATTTCAGATGTTAATTACAGAAACAAATTTATCCAATTATTTCTTATAAATGCATTCAGCACCATATTCACTATGGAGCTTTTTACATATATCTTTTAGCTCAGATGTTTTAAAGTTCTTTGCCCCTGCGATACTGACCCTGCCACTGTAACCAATATCAAACAGAGGCTGAAAACTCTTGAAGTTGCTGTTCTCTATTACAATATTCTTCAGGGATGGGAAATATTTCAGGAATGATAGGTCTTCGACTGGATATTCATCAGAGTTAATTACGAGTCCATCAAGATTCAATATCTGGTTAAAGAAATCCACGCAGTTTTTTGATTGCGGAATATTAAAAAGAGAACGAAGCGACTCGAGTTCTTTAACTTCAGCTGGTTCTTTGGAAAGGCACGTTGAAAAAAAGTGGACATCAGGATAGGGTTTACCATCAACAGTGACATCTATGTCAGAAGCACGTGAAAGTATTCTGAAATAGGAGTTCTCGAATCTTCTGATCTTTGCACAAAGTGTGTCAAAGAGTGGCCCGGTGTGGTCACATATTGCCATCCCCTGCTTTGTCATTGCGTCAGGGACAACATTTCTGTATGCTTCGTCCCTGCCTATGTAAAAATCTATGCCGTACCACGCCGATATCAGGTCATAATAACCGCTTTCATCAAAGTCTTTTATCTGTTGTGCCTCCTTAGCCGCACCGTAGTAAGGATCTATACTGGTTTCCTCATTGAAATAATCTGCTTTAAGGTTGTTAAGTTCAGAGAGAAGAGAATTAATCTCTGAATCCATATCATTCAGCGAGGCATTGGTCTCATCAGTATAGTTTTTCAGATATGAGCTGATTGAATTGTATTCATCGTCAAGCTCTCTGGCCATGGAGTTAAACTCATCCACTTCATCTGAAAGAGTTGTATACAGATTATTATAGTCTTCCAGCTGTGAGTTGTAGCTGTCAACAGCCTTCCTGTAATTTTCATAATTATCAGTCCCGCCAAAATTCTTGTAAGTTGACTCGGCCATCTCGGCTGACGCTTTGGATAGTTTAAGGGAGATTTCTGCAATATTGACCTGTTTTTGAAGTGACTCACATCTTGCCTTTTTCTCATTAAGAATATCATCGATCTCCTCCTGGCGTGCTTTGCTGGCATCAATCTGCTCTGATGATGAGCTAAACACAGATTCTCGTTTGCCCTTGAGCGCATTTATCTCAGAGATGATTTCCTGACCTCTTGCAGATTTCTCCGCATTAACATGAGCCCTGTTCTCTGCCATGCTTCGTCTTGAGTCCACAATTTCAACTGCACTGTTATAGGCTCTGATGGTTGAATCAATATATTCCCTGATAGCAGCTTGTTCCCTGTACAAAGCC
>Ga0209099_1003190_pt1 | contig 13557 bp, 8 predicted proteins | sample AD_JPNHW2_MetaG_FD_184430 | JGI IMG/M metagenome (GOLD analysis project Ga0209099, IMG submission 184430) | Active sludge microbial communities of municipal wastewater-treating anaerobic digesters from Japan - AD_JPNHW2_MetaG (SPAdes) (version 2) | ecosystem: Engineered > Bioreactor > Anaerobic >...
ATTGGCCAGGGAGATGCCGGGAATCAGCGCCAGCAATTCCGCATCGCTGCGGGCGAGCTGGCGGTCGCCCCAGGGATTGTCCTCGGGCAGACCGGCGCCATGGGTCAGGAGATGGCGGAGGGTGATCTCGGGGGAATCGGCAGTGGGATAGCGCAGGGAGCGCATCTCCGGCAGATAGCGGGCGGCGGGGTCATCGAGGCGCAGCAGGCCGGCGTCACGCAGCTGCAGGATCGCCAGCGCGGTGATGCTCTTGCTGATCGAAGCCGCGCGATAAAGGATTTGCGGCCCCGCTGCGATTCCTGCGTCGATGTTGGCATGGCCGCAGCCGCCGGCAAGCACAAGTTCGCCGTCGAGCACGACCCCCCAGGCCAGCCCCGGCAGGTTCCGGGCCGCGGCGTGTTCCCGGAAGAGCCGATCGACCACCGCCGCGGCGGTGCGAACCCGGCCGGCACGATCGGCGGCAGAGCCGGCAGAATATCCGGCCGGGCCGGCCGGCTCCTCAGCCAACAGCGCCGATGTAAAAACGAGAGCCGCAAACAGCCCATAGCGTAGTATTTTCATGCAAGGCATCCTTGGGGATTTACTCAGCCTGTCAGACCGGCAAACGGCGGAAGCTCTCCGCGCTTATCCATCTCGTCAAACCAGCAGGCGGCTGAACCGCTGCGCCGGCTTCTCCTTCCATCAAACCAGCAGGCGGAGGAACCGCTGCGCCGGCTTCTCCTTCCGTCAGACCAGCAGGCGGAGGAACCGCTGCGCCGGCTTCTCCTTCCGTCAGACCAGCAGGCGGAGGAACCGCTGCGCCGGCTTTTCCAGCACCTCGCGGTAGAGCAGGCCGTCGATCCACTCCCGCGGAATGCCGGACCAGCCGAAGCGCGCGCCGAGGATGCTGCCCGCAACCGCGCCGTTGGTATCGGCATCACCGCCCTCATGGATCACCGCACTGAGCCCGGCGCGGAAATCCGCCGGGTGCAGCAGCGCCCAGATCCCGGCCCCCATCGTCTTCAAGGTATACCCCATCGCCTCGGACTCATCAAGGCCCAGACCGGAGATTTCCGGCTGCTGCGCTCGCGCAAAATACTCCGCCGTGCGCTCATCGATGGCGATGGCCTCGGCTTCGAGCGCCTGTGCGAGTGCCGGAATATCCCGGGCGCCGTTCAAAAGTGCGCTGATGGCGTGACAAACGCAGACGCACGAAGCCACACAGCGCGGATCGAAATGGGTGATCTTGCAGACCGCCGCGGCATTGCGGACCACCGCCTCCGGAGAGCCGTACTCCCAGATCCCCAGCACCGAGGTGCGCATCACCGCCCCGTTGGCGGCGCTATGGCCCCCCGACATCTTCCAGATCCGCTCGGCCGCCCCATGCGGGTCACTGAGGTAATCCGGCGCATAGACCACATCGGCCACCGTCATCCCGATACCCATCCCGCCGCCCACCGCCCAGGCCCGCACGCGGGCGGCGATGTCGCGAATGTCGACCCTTCCAGTCTCCAGCAAGCTCTCGAGGATGCAGAGCATCTGGTCGGTATCATCGGTCCAGTCGCCAGGGGCCCAGCGCGCGCGATGCCGGTCCGGCACGATCTGTTCGAGTGCATGCAGTCCATGGGGATAATAGGCTGCGACCTGGCGTTTCGAGAGGAATTCGGTCCCCAGCCCGAGGGCATCACCGATAGCCTGGCCGAAGAGTACGCCGCGGACCCGGTCTTCAAAAAGTTCACGGCTCATCGTACCCCCTTCCGGGTCGATCTGAAAAAGAGCCAGTAGATCGGCAGGCCGGCGAGAACGATGGCGAAGACGATCGAGGTCCAGAAGGTGTCCGTGACCAGGGCATTACCGAGCAGATAGACGACCCCCGCGAGAAAGATCGCCGGTACGACGGGATAGCCCACCACTTTATAAGGACGCGGCAAGTCGGGCCGCTTGCGGCGGAGGCGGTAGATCGAGGCCACGCCGAGGCCGTAAAAGGGCCACATCGCCAGCACAAAGGTATCGGTGAGCTGCTCAAAGGTGCGGGTCAGCACGAAAATAATCCCCAGGGCGGCAGCGAGGAGGATCGCCATGTAGGGAGTTTTGAAGCGGGGATGGACCCAGGCGATGGGGGAAAAAAGCATTTTATCGTCCGCCATGGCAAAAAAGATGCGCGGATTGGTCACCAGGCTGCCATTGACCGAACCGAAGGTGGAGATCATCACCACGACCGAGACGATGGCAACGCCGGCCTGCCCGACAAGGGCGAGCATGGTGTCGGCGGCGATCAGCGGCGAGCCTTGCATCCGCTCGAGCGGTATGATGTAGAGATAAGCCGCGTTGGCCAGCAGATAAATGGCGATGATCGCCAGGGTTCCGCCGATCAGAGCGCGCGGCAGATTGCGCTGCGGATCCTTGATCTCGCCGCTGGCGAAGGAGAGGTCGGCAAAACCGTCATAGGCCCAAAGCACCGAGATCAGGGCGAGGCCGAAGAGGCCGCCCTCGACACGCCCGCCGGAGCCGGGAGCGAAATGGGCCAAGGAGCCGCCGTGGGCATGCCCCATCGCCAGAGCGATGATCACCAGCAGGGCGAGGGCGCCGTATTTGGCGATGGTCGAGAGTCCGACGATGGCGGCCCCCAGCCGGATGCCCACCACATTGACGATGGCGGCGAAGAGGATGCAGCCCGCCGCCAGGTAATTGGAGAGCTGGGGATACAGGGCCGGATCGTAGCCAAAGGAGCGCAGGCAATAGGCGCCGAAAACGGTGGCAATCGCGCCGAGCGCCGAAGCGCGAATCAGGGTAAGCTGCGCCCAGCCAAAAAGGAACGCCACCGGACGGCCCCAGCCTTCGCGCAGATAGGCGTAGAGTCCTCCGGTCTGCGGTAGGGCACCCGCCAGCTCGGCGATCGAAAGGGCGCCGCAGAGTGTGATCGCCCCGCCGATCACCCAGACCAGGAGCATCAGGGCCGGATCCGGCACCCTGGTGGCAATGACCGCCGGGTTGCGAAAAATGCCCGAGCCGATGGTGACTCCGATGACCACGCCGATGGCGGCCCAGACGCCGAGACGGCGTTCGAGACCGGTTGCAGCGTTTTGCGGTTCCCGTTCTGCTTCCAATTCCATTCTCCCGTAGTAGTGATACGATTTTCCATCTTCCCCTCGCCATCTGTCAGGCCGTCGCACCGTGAGAATCATGCTTGTGGTTTGGGCAGCCTGCAATCCCGCGATGATGGGGGTGCGTTTCAGCGCGTCAAGAGCATTTTTATGGCCGATGTTTGCTTGCCGGCGGCGACGGTACAGAGGTACAACCCGCTCGCTGCGGGCCGCCCCTGGGCATCGCGGCCATCCCATGAGAGCGTGTGGCGCCCCGCTGCTAACTCTCCTTGGAACAGGATCGAGATGTGCTGCCCGGCCAGATTGTAAAGATTAATCTCCACCCGGACTTTCTCCGCCAGTTCAAGCGGGATGACCGTCGCGGGATTGAAAGGATTCGGAAAGTTTTGGCCCAGCTGATGGCATCGCGGCTGATCGGCTCGACCCTCTTCAGCCCGAATCCCGGTCATAAATTTATTGCCATAGAGATTCTGCGGGGAGGTTTCCAACAGCGCGGGTTGAGCGGCGCCCGGATCCATCATGCTCCTCATCCACACCGGCCGTTCCGGGCGATTGCTGACCAGCATCGCCTGCCAGGCCTCGTCCGTCAGGCGGTCGGCGATCGGCTGGGTGAACTCGAACCACGAATAGACCGCCCCCCGGGTCAAGCGGATCGCCCCCCCCTCTTGCACGATCACCCAGATATCCAGGGGATATCCGACACCCTCCTCCAGGCACTGATTGGAGTTCATGTCCGTGTGCACGTCGGCAATGATGGCCATCTTGTCCTTGCCGTTTTGCGCGTCATGGGGATCGGTGACGAGGTTCTCCAATATCTTCCCGAAACTGAAAATGTTCTGATACTCCGCTTCGGTAAGGGGGATATTCTCCAGCTCCTTGATAGCGATATCCCGCAGCAGAAGCAGATAGTTCTCGAACAGCTCAACCGGCCCCTGGAATTTCGGCAGGAGCAGGCCCATGCCGTCCAGTCCCTCGCGGGTATAGTGCACCAGGCTGGCCAGCCGGGCATAAAGGTGGGGATTGGGCTCGACATAGCCTCGCGGCAGGGTCGCCCCGCCGCCCTTGGGGGTGACGCTCTGTTTGGCGTAGAGGATCGTATCGTGCCGCAGCTCGGCCCAGGAGGCAAGCGCGGTAAGAAGCTCCTTATCCGACCAGGCCGGCCGCTGCATGAAATAAGGAAAGCCCTCCCCTTTCTCATAGAGCAGCGGCATCAGACAGTAGAGCCAGTTCCAGTAGAGATTTTGGGCCCACTCCCCCGCCGCCTTGCCCTTAAATTCCTGCTGCAGCGCAGCGATCTGCTCGGCGTAGCCGGAGTAGTTCATCTGATGATAGACGGAATCGAGCAGGGCACAGGCCCGCTGCGATCCCAGCACCGCCATGACATCCAGCCCCGTGGGAAAGGTGCGGTTATCGACAGCAGGCATGACCAGCCGGGTGAACATCCAGGAATCCGGAACGAACCGCTGCCCCATCAGCCGGAAGCCCTTGTACCTTGCAATAGAACCATAGATCCAATTGGGAATCTTCGGCTCCGGCAGGGACTGGGCCTGCGCCATAAAACGGGTCAGCAGGCCATCATTCGCCAGACTGTCCGGCAACAGCTTCAAAAAGTTTTCCCCATATACCTCTTCCGCGATCTTCTTATAGTCGAATACATTGGGATCGTCCGTCCTTCCGGCAAAAAAGGAGGTGGGCTCGTAGAGACTCTGCCAGAGGGTTGCAAGGGATTCGCCGCCGGCCTGCTCTGTGAAGACCAGCTGGGCCATGCTCAAGGCTTGCAGGGTATGGCGCTTCGCCAGTTCCCCGAAGAGTTCGGGCTCCATGGCAAAGATGGTCCAGCCATACCACATCATCGTCCTGAAATAGGCGCAGAGGGTGTCGCTGCGGGAGTAGTGGCCGCGCACCTGAAACTGGCTGTAATCGAGCCGGGAGAAGGGGCCGAGGACGGGTGAATAGCTATAACCGGCATGCTGCGTGATGAGCTCTATCTCCGCATCGACCACGGGACGGAGTGAATCCGGGATGATGGCGCCCTCGCCCTCGAGCAGCTTTTGCGCAACATTGAAATAAGCCAGATTGCTCTGGAGAGCCTCCCGGACGAGCGGCTTGATGGCTTTTGCGCTCTGTTCCTGTGTCCCATCGCGCATGGCGCCTGTGAACCGGCTCACTTTTTCGAAAAAGAGCTTCGCTTCGAGGTCCCGGAGAAACCGGTCGAAGAGAACGTGATAGGTATGGAGGACGGCGTCGCTGGTCACGAATACAGGCGTGCCGTCCTGGGTGCATTTGTTATAAAGGTCATAGATCTGGGTATAGGGGCTCTTGCGGACGACGAAATGATTGTTCATCAGCAGAGCCGAGTCAGCCGGGCTGATGCTGGAGGGGACGTACTGGACATTGCTGAAATCGGATTTTACGAAAAGCGCTGGTACCTGCGGTGCAAATACGGCGGGATAAGGATGGTAGGTCGCGAAGCCGGTCGATACATCCACTGTAATGTCGGCCAGCATTTGCGTTTGGCCACAGGCGATGGCTGCAAAACCGGCCATTCCGACCAGCAGCCCGAGCGCAGCGTGAAAAGATCGCGTTTTCATATCACGTTTCCTGCAGTTAGGCTAACCGAACAAGTAATTCGCGCCGAATCAATACTCCGTTGCATGGCGCCCTGTTCCGCCGGAAATCATCTCGCAATCCATATTCGCTAAAATCCAGATAATGCCTTTTCATAATCAGCTGCCGATCTGCCATCTGGTAGCCCATTGTTGTTTGATCGCAACGAACGCCGGCTGGGAAGATCGGCCCGGGTAGTTTGAAAAAATCAACTCCACATTCATGGTCTTCTCGATCTCCAGAAAGTCACCCGCCAGATTATCGCCGATCAAGACCCAGCCTGCGGTGAAGTTGATCGCCTTTTCTTTCATGTCGAAACGGAAGCCATTGGCCGTCAGATCCTGGCGAAATGAAGCATCGGAATTCGCGCGCTCCCAGAATTCGAGCAGTTCTTCCGGATGGTAGTGTGAGCGGCCGGCCGCTTCATAGCTGAACTCCTCGCAGCTCGATGGCTTCCTGAAACCAGAGAAATCGGATCGGGAAAAGGCGGTCATTTTCTGAATTGTTACAGCAGCGTTCGCCATATTCAAATTCTTTCTTGAGGCAATCAGGAAGGGGGATCAGGCACGCTGGTAACACATTAACTCTTATATCATGATACGCACCCACGCTGAGATGCGATAGCATTGCAGAAAGCCATAACCTCATACAAGTCTCCGGTCTGCAGAATTGGCTCGAAGTAAAGGACAATTGTCCTGAACATGCAAAAATCGCAGGCGAATACAATTTCCTGTTGACTATGCCCATAAAATTGCGTATACTACAAAAGTCAGAGGACAAAATTCGGCTCCATGCCGTGTGATTGTGGGACTACGGTCTGCTCAATCCTATATCCCTGGCTTTTTTATTTTATTGTTCGCCATTTTAGAGCCGCTGCATTAAGCGGCTTTTTTTGTGTATAGTATGTACCATAACCAGCTTCCCTATTATCATCCATATCCTCAACAAGACGGAAAGCAGGCCAAAGATAGGAAATGTAACGATCCTCGCCTTTCTCAAATAGCCGTTGCAACGCCCAAGTAAAATAATCCACTGCCTGCAATCCTGCATGTTGCGCGGGAGTTCCAGATAAGAGCTCGACAGGAGCCTCGCTTCTGATATCCCATTGCGCTGCAAAACGCTTGCGTGCCGCTTCTATGGCCTGACGTAATGCGACTGTTCGGTCGGACTTTCCTCTCTTTGAGATCACAATTTTATAACCACTATCTTTGTGCAATCGATTTTTAAATAACCGGCGTATGAGATAATCATAGAGTTCGTTAGGGTTGTAATGGTAGCCATGATTCAAATCATTTTGTTGGCGTACATAGGTAAGCACTCGCATTTTATCTGTTACAACAGCAAAAAAACGCAAATCTTCCCGATTACGCAATGCTGTAAAAACCTCTTTTCGCACTTCGGGCAAATCATCCTTTGCATGAAAGGCCGTGGCAGTTTTTCGGCTGGAGGACCAGATGGAAGGCACATTGCTGAAATATGGATCGTTGACTATTTTATCTCGCAGTTCATCGAATGCATTCTGCAGCGCGACAGGATTAGAGACATCTAATAAGCCTAACATAAAAAAGCGCGAGCAGCCGGGTGTTTCGATAATCACCTTACCATTGCTGGAAAAGAGAGTGCTGTCACCACCTTCATCAACAAAATAACGGCGAATCTCGGCATCCTGCTCTTTTGCTTTCCTCGAAATTGCCATAACTCGTCTCTTTTCCCTCTTTAGCACCTGCCCACATTCCATTCATCATCACGCCGCCGTCGGCTGTTGATACAGATACTTCTGGAATCCCGCAAAGACCCGCCCAATTTACTCCGGCTTGCCCAAGTCAGCCAGTGCATCCGCGATCGAGTCGTGATATCGCAGCTGCAGCAGTGGCGTCAACTTTTCCTGATCGAGTACCTCAACGCCGCCACGGACATAATGGGAAAGGACAAAATCCAGGAAAGCTCTTTGTCTGCTGCTGAACGCTGATGACGACCTTGGCTCTGACAGCCCGTTCCGCGCGCGTGAGCGGCGGCAGGGCCCAGGCGACATGAGCGAGCACATCGAACAGGTCGCTCTTTTCTGCTGCGCCCAAAATAACGGCAACCGGCAGTAGTCAAGAGGGAGCGTGAGCTCGGGCGGGCGGGATGGAGATTATGCATCATAGCCCCGCTACAATCCGGCGCAACTCCACCAGCCCCGCCTCCTCCGCCATTTGTGCCGCCCGCAGACAGCTGATGGCCTGGGCGCATTTTTCCTTGTCCTTGATGTTGGCCTCACGCACCTGCGCCAACATCGGGAAAAAGGGAAAAAGGGCCGAAACCTTTTGCAGATTTTCAGCGGCCACGCGATAGTGGCGGATGGCCTCATCGCAGAGGGGATGCAACTCGGCCGGGAGATATGCTTTGGCCTGGATCAGAAAGGGCGCCGCGTGGCTGCGGCATTCCGCCCAGACCAGGGGAGTAAAAGCCGAGCCAAAGGGATCGGCGGTTCCCTCGTCCAGGGCCTTGATCCACTGATCGTAGGCAGCAGGACCGGCTTTATATTCCGGGCCGATCCACCGGTTGGGTTCCGCCGCAAACTCGACTGCAAAACTCAGGGCATCCTTGATCGTCTTGTGCGGCGGCGACGGTTTGCAGGGTCTGAGGATATGGAGATCGAAATTCCCGTTCGTCTGCCCTAGCTCCCGCCACGGCACAGGACCGGCACCCGATTCGCATCCGACGCCCCTAATGTAGTAGCCGCACTGGTCATAGCCGGTGATCAAGTGAATATCCGGAATGGTGTGAAGCGGGAAGCCATAACAGGGATAGCCCTGGTCGATGGCTTGCCGCACCGCCTCCCACGCCTTTTGCTGATGCAGCTCAAAACTCCCGGACGCTTTGTCTCCGTGGAGATGCCCGGTCGTAAAACCGATATTCTTCCCCAGTTCGTAAAACCTCTCCTTGTCCCAGGCGCCGACGCTGTACGAATAGATCTTTTCGTGCATATTGATCAGAAAGGTATAGCCGGTGGCGCCATAAAGCCAGTCATCGGAAACCGGTTCGTGCAAAAAATTCAGTGCGCCTTTGATGCATCCCAGCAGCGCCAGATTCCTGGGCTCATACTTTAGCCCCCGCAATTCCTTGATTTTGATGCCAAAATCCGGATGAGCCCGGACAAAAGCGGGTGTGACCACTGCGGGCAGGATATAGTGTTCCATCATGGCGGGCCCGCTCTCGGTCGCGCCAAAATAATCCGCGGTGAAAACGACCACCAGGTTCAGCGCCGGAACGCCAAAGAGCCATTGCCCCCCCAGTCCGGCTCCTGAAAAAACCTCGATGAGGCGGTCGTTGATGCGATAGAGATTGGGCCCCCAGTGGTTCCAGTATTCCGGCCCTCCGCTCTCTCGCAGCCGGTCGCTGCAGCGCTGCAGCCAGGCCCTGGAGACCACTCTCTGCCCCAGATACTCCCCCTCGTTCATATAGAGCGAGGCTAGTTTGAGCATATCGCGCGGCAGCAGCGAGAGTCCACCGCCGGCCTGGATGCGACCCTCTGGCACGACCTCCCAACTGTACTCCTTGATGTGCAGCGGTGCGAAGAGGTACTGCTCCGCAAACTTGTCGACGCGCAGCCCGGAGGTTTTGCGGATGACCTCCCCCATGGTGTTGGGCAGATCGCTGTTGTAGACTAATCGTTCGCCCGGATTATCGCTGAGGGGCCTCTCGAACAGATACTTGATGCAGTCCCCGCTGGAGTTGGCAGCGACGGAGCTGTTGCGCGTATCCAGGTAGGTGTAGGTTTGCTCGTCCCATTTGAATCCGGCGGTCATGCTCAGCAGGTGGTAGAGGGTGATCTGTTTCTTCTGGTCTGTGCAGATCAGATTCGCATATTCCGGGAAAAAGCTGCACAAGGATTGGTCCAGGCTGGAGATCAATCCCTTGTCCATAGCAATACCGGCGCAGGTGCCGGTGACGCTTTTGGTCACCGATGCGATCATGTGTATTTTATCGCGCTTGCAGCCGTAAAAATACTCTTCCAGCACCAGGTTGCCATTTCTGGCGATGAGGATGCTGTGGATGTTCTTGTTGCGCTCGGCGAGGATACTCTCGATCAATTGAATGATGAGGCTGGAGTCGATACCGGCACTGCGCAGTGAAGCCGTCGGCCACTCTCCGTCCATTCGGGGCGGCACCTGATAGCGGTACTTCAGCACTTTCTGTCCGGCGTCATCGACGCGCGGCGCCATACTTTCGAGCAGGTGCGTGCCCGGCGTCAGCGTCATCGGATAGGCATTCTGCCCGTCGCTGTAAAAGCCCGCCACCCTTCGGCTGCTTGCATCATATTTTCCGGCAAACCGGCCTTTCGCCACATTGGACAGCTGGAGCTCGAGGATGAGGGAATCGTCCGTGAAAACGACATTTTGCACCGGGACATTGTAGGTCTTCTGATCCGGCATGCTCAAGGTGGCGGAGAGACGGCCATCGCTATCCCGGTCTATTTTCCAGAGAAAATTGAAGTGGAGCTGGCCTTCCCAGAGTCCTGCCACGTCCGGCTGCTCCTGCGCCGGACAGTTCGCGCCGATCCGCAGGACAAGGACTGCCGTCGCCAGCAGCCCGATCGCTCTCCAGGAAAAGGCTGTCATTGCACACCCCCTTCATTCTGCAGCAAATGTGGTGACACTCTCCGGATCCAACGTGACCGTGAGCTGGCTATCCGCCGTCCTGATTTTGCCCTCCGCGAGGCAGTCTTTGCTCGCGGAGGTTGTATACCGCTTGAAGGTCAGTACGGACTCGCCTTTGACAATAAACGTCTGGTCGGTGGCGGCAGCGCCAAAATTGATGGCGACTACGATCACGCGGCTACCCCCCTTGTAGGCGGTCACGTAGATTTCCTTTTGCGGATGGGCGGTCGCATTGACGCGTACACAGCCGGGACGGACGAACCGGGCGTATTGCGCCATGACCCAGCCGCGCTTGGTGACCCGGCCATCATCGTCGATCGGGCCATAGAAACGGCGGATGTACCACCAGATATAGGCGTTCATCCCGGCCTTCATGCAATCGTGGATCTCCGTGGCGGTGAAGAGGGCGCCGATCCAGTCGGTATCGGTTTCCAGATGCTCGGTCATCCACAATTCCTTGCCTTTGCTAGCCGCCAGGGGATAGCTCCTCACGCCGCCGCCATAAATGTGGCCGCCAATAATATCGACCGCTGCGGCCGCCGTACCATCATTGAGGATCGCATCGGCGGTGGCCGGATTGAAATTATAGGACTCGGGCACGATGATCCGGGTGCCGATGGCGGCGACGTTCTGCCTGAGGAAACGCACCAGCTGCGCCGCCGTCCAGTCGCAGGACTCGTAGGAGACCGTGACATCGGGCTCGTTCTGAACTGAGACCGCATACAACGGCGCGCCGTTTGCCGCCATGTACCCGGCAAAGGCCTGCAAATGGGCCGCATAGGAAGCGTAAGAGGTATCGCTGAGGCTGCCGCCGACAATGTTCCTGTTGGTTTTCATCCAGGCCGGCGGGGTCCAGGGCGAGGCGATGAGGATCGCCCCGAGGGTATGCGCCAGACGGGCAGCAGGCACCTCGAGGGCGAAGGCCGATGGATCGTGCGGGACGCGAATGCGCAGAATGGAGAGGCCGATCTGACCCTCGCCGGTGCCGAAAGCGGTCAGGATCTGATCCGGGGTCAGATCCGGAATCCAGCCGGGCATGTTGACGCCGCCGAAGCCGCGGATGAGCTGGCTGCTTTGATCGAGATGGATCGCCGCAGCACCCGCCGGGAGCTCCTCCGGGCTGGTTGCGCTCTCCTTGCTGCATCCCGCAGCCGACCAGATGAGGGCGATGGTGATACCCGTATACAGCAACGTATGCTTCACGAGCATAAGGTCTCCCGGCGGTAAAGCCAGTGTGTCAAGCTCTTCAAGAAGCGATCACCCCAAGAATTCCCACATCTCCCGCTCTTCCTTGTAGCGATCATACACCACCTCGCAGGTGCTATCGATCCGCAGGGTCGCACGGGCCGGAAGAGTATCGGCCGGCCATGCAGGTTGGCCCGAGACCGCCGGCGCTCCGGTGCGGTCGATGAATTCTCTTCTGGTCAGGGGTGGCACAACCGGATCTCCCGTATGCGATACGGTGAGGTCAAGACGACATATACAGCCCGCCGGTCTGCTCGAGCCAGCCGGCAATTCTTTCCACCGCGCCGGTGACATCGTTGTCCGAGATATCCAGCACCAGCGTTGGCAACAGCGATTTCGCAACCAGCTCGCGCAGCAGCTCCTGTTCTTCGATGAAGAGCTGCAGATCGTCGTACTGGCCGGGATTTCCCGAGACCTTGAGCCGCTCTGCTCTGGCGGCAGTAAAAGAATCGGGTGTACGCGTGCAAAAAATCAAATGAAATCCCAGGGCCTTGAGACGCTCTTCGAGCCAGTGAAAGTCATAGTATGTCCCGTAACGGCGCAACTGGTACATCTGGGTGGAAAGATGGAACCGGTCGATGATCCAGGAGTAGTACCGCTGGAGCTCGAACAAATGCATCCACGTCCGGTAGGTCTCCAACGCCTTTTCTTCTTCGTGAGGTTCAAAGTTGATCAAGCCCCGGCCCCAGGGAAAGTTGGTGAAAGCACACCATTCCGCCGAGATCAGCGGGGAGTGATAGCGGTATTTGCGCGGACCGACAATGCGCGGGTGCTCGTTGAGGGCGAAAGCGATGTCGGTCTTGAAAGTCAACCGCGTGCCTTCGAGGATCAGCTTGGGACAGAGTTTTGCCATCGGATGTTCCGGACAGGGATAAAGATCTATTTGTTACAGCACTTTATCCAAAATTACATGATTGCAGCATGAAATTCAACCCATTTCTGTGCCTTGCCGAGTTTGCAGTTGTTTATAAAAGTGGCTGGTGCTAAATTGTCGCGCACTCCACTCCGTCGCTGAAAGGAAAATATGGCCCGTCCGCCTGTCACCCTATTCTGGTTCCGCCGCGACCTCCGCCTCGAGGACAACCGTGGGCTTTGCCAGGCCCTGCGCAGCGGCTATCCGGTGCTGCCGCTCTTCATCTTTGACCGCGACATCCTCGATCCATTAAGCGACCGGCAGGACCGCCGTGTCGCCTTTATTCATCAGGTTCTGCAGAGCCTGCAGGCTCGCCTGGCCGAGCACGGCAGCGGCCTGCTGGTGCGCCAGGGCCGGCCGGTCGAGGTCTGGCGGCAACTGCTGGAGGAGCTCACGGTCCAGGCCGTATACACCAACTGCGACTACGAGCCGTATGCCATTGCGCGCGACCGCGCGGTCGCCACGCTGCTGGCTGAACGCGGCATCGCCTTTCATGAGCATAAGGACCAGGTTGTCTTCGATACCAGCGAGGTCAGCAAGGAGGACGGAGCGCCCTATACCGTATACACACCTTTCAAGAACCGCTGGCTGGCGCGGCTGACGCCGGAGGACCTGGCCCCTTGTGACAGCGCTGCGCTGCTGGATCATCTCGTATCCGCCGCGGGCGAAGGAATGCCCTCTTTGCCGGCGCTGGGCTTCGCACCGGTGGCCGTTGATACCGATCCGGTCATCGACGAGACCATCATCCGCTCTTACGAACGCACCCGCGATCTGCCGGGAGTAGCCGGCACGACCCGGCTCTCGGTCCATCTCCGCTTCGGCACGGTATCGATCCGCCGGCTGGCGGCCCTCGGCCGCGCTCTCAATCCGGTCTGGCTGCAAGAGCTGATCTGGCGCGAATTCTTCATGACGATCCTCGCCCGTTTCCCGTACGTTGTGGATCAGCCCTTCAAGCGACCGTACGCCGCCATCCCCTGGCGCGAGGATCGCGGCGATTTCGCCCGCTGGTGCGCGGGGGAGACCGGCTATCCCATCGTCGATGCCGGCATGCGTGAACTCAACGCCA
>Ga0209099_1003192_pt1 | contig 13556 bp, 7 predicted proteins | sample AD_JPNHW2_MetaG_FD_184430 | JGI IMG/M metagenome (GOLD analysis project Ga0209099, IMG submission 184430) | Active sludge microbial communities of municipal wastewater-treating anaerobic digesters from Japan - AD_JPNHW2_MetaG (SPAdes) (version 2) | ecosystem: Engineered > Bioreactor > Anaerobic >...
TACCATAATTTCATAACCTTTAAATTCTCAATAATTAAGAACATCACTCAATTCTACAGTTCATTTGTGATGGCTGAAACCAAGGTTAAGAGGCATTTTAAATTGTAGTTTAAAGATAAGTACTTATAATTATACCCCCAAAAAGACTAGTCTTTTTGGGGGTTCTTATTTCTTCATGTTAATAACTTTTATTTCTTAAAACTTTTCTATGAATATCTTTTGATTACTTTTAAGTAAGTAAACCAAAATTTTTATAAACATGATTAATAATTTAAAAACTGTAATTACATTAATTACATTAATTGTTCTTTATTCTAATATTAAGGCTGAAGAGGTAAAGAGGTTAAAGTATGGAGATGTAACCATGGAAGAGTTACAAATGACTAGGTATGATCAAGATACTTCTGCTGAAGCAGTTGTCCTTTATGAGTATGCAGAATTTCTTCCAAAAATGTTCATGTTTGTTGAACATTATAGATTTAAGGTGTTGAAAAAATCAGGAACCAACTTTGCAAGTATGGTGTTTAATGATCAAATTAAGAGTTTTATCAAGGGATGTACTTATAATTTGGAGAATGGAAAAATTGTTAAAACAAAACTTAAATCAGAATCCGTTTTTGAGGAACGAGTTGTTGCAAACATTTTTCGAACGCGAATAGCGATGCCCAATGTTAAGGTGGGTTCTGTTTTTGAAATCGAAATTGTTCATGAAAGTTCGGTACCATATTCTATAGAGCTACAATGGAGAATCCCTGTTGTATATGGAGCCTTTATATTCCCTAACCATAAAAATCTCAATTTTAGAGTTGATGAAATGGGTTACTTGGGATATGCATACAAGGGAGAGAATGTATGGATTGTTAGAGATTTGCCAGCATTCAAAAATGAACCATATATAACCTCGGATAGGGACTATCGTGTTCGTATGGAAATTGAACTAGTAAACTATTTATTTACCGGAACAGAATTTAACTGGATTGCAAGCGGATATTTTGCCTCTTCGTGGGAGGCTGTTGCTAAACAATATAGAGAAAGCGAGTACTTAGGATATAAAGTAAATGAACTGTCATTGCACCTAAATGGAATCGCTGATAGCATTAGGAGTAAATCAAAAAATGAAGAAGAACTTGCAAAGAATGCATTTGAAGAAATAAAAAAAATACATTGGAATAATTTTGAATATTGCTTTGTTTCTCAGGATTTAAAAAAGACATTCAAGCAAAAGGAAGGAAATGTAGCAGATATTAATATAAACTTGATTAATTTATTAAAAAAGTTAGGGTTAAAAAGTTACCCAGTATTACTTAGTTCTCGTGATAATGGAAAAATCTCAAGATATTTACCATCACTTCATAAGTTTAACTACTTAATTGCAGCAGTTGTGCTTCCATCTGGTGTAAAATATCTTGATGCAACAGATGAATATTTACCTTTTGGTCTTCTTCCCGATAGAATTTCTTGTTGTTTAGGCTTACCATTAAACGACAATCCTGGTGAATGTTCTGTTTTTATTGAACCCGTAGCTAAAGACAAAAAAGTATCATACACTAATTTAATAGTAGATACTTTAGGAAATATACATGGTAGCTTATCAATAAGAAGATTAGAATACAATGCTGTTGACTTCAAAAACTACCTTAAAAGTCAGCCCGATCACGATTCGTATATTCTTGATTTAGAAACAAACAATTCTGGATGGACAATTGATGGATATAAATTCAATAACTTAAATGATCCGTATAAGGATTTCTCATCTGAGTATGAAGTAAGCCATACAACTTCAATTGGAGGTAATGATATACTTGTTTTTAATCCATTGGCTTTTGTAAAAATGGAAAACAATCCTTTTCAAAAAGATAAAAGATATTTGCCTATCAGTTTCTCTAAACCAATTGAGTATACATCTACAGTAACAATTAGTCTACCTAAAAACTATGTTGTCTCTGAAATTCCTAAAAGTATTGAGGTAAATACACCTGATAAAACAGCAGGATTTTCATTCATAGCCAAGAATATGGGTAATAGTATTGTAATTAAAACTAAATTCAATGTAAGTAAACTAAATTATGCAACAGTTGAATACTTTGCATTACGAGGATTATATGAATCTATGTTACAAAAGTTAAATGAATCAATTATTTTGAAAAAATCATAGTATGAGAATATTCTTATTGTTAGCGTTTATTTTTCTTGAAATATCAAGTTTAAAGGCTGCAGATGAAAATTGGCCAGTATCAACAATTCCTGCAGAGTTAAAAGCTAAAGCCAATGCAATTGTAAGGTTAAGTGAAGTAACTTTAACCGTTTCTGAAAGTGGAAAAACAGAAGAAGATAACCACTTTGTAATTACAATAATGAATGAGAATGGAAATCCTTTTGGGAATTTAGTTGAATACTATGATAAATATACTTCGATTTGGGGTCTTGAAGGTACAGTTTATGATCAGAATGGGAAAAAAATAAAAAGGATTAATGCTGATGAATTTCTCGATTTCAGTGCTATTTCTGGATTTTCAATATATGAGGATAATCGAGTAAAGTACGCTAATCCCCGAGTAGGAAACTATCCTTATACAGTTGAATACAGATTTCAAAAAAAGTATAAGAAATTTATGGCACTACCCAGTTGGTCTGTATATATGTACTACAATATTGCTGTCCAGAAATCAATTTTTTCTTTAGTATATGGAACTAATACAAATGTTATTATTAATGGGAATGAGAAATTTAATATAAAACCAGAAATAAGTGAAAATAAAGGGGTAAAAACAACTACTTGGAAAGTTGAAAATCTTGCTGCAATTGAGGAGGAACCGTTTTCTGAAAGTTTTTTGAAAGTTTCTCCAATATTACGTATTGCCCCTGAAACATTCGAGATGGACGGATTCAAAGGAACAAATAAATCATGGGCCGAATTTGGAAACTGGTCAACCAATCTTTGTCAAGGTAGAGATTCTCTCCCGCAAACTACTGTTGATAAGTTAAAATCGATAGTAGCCAATGCAAAAACTGACAAGGAAAAAGCAAGACTTCTATACGAATATATGCAGAACAAGGTTAGATATGTTAGTATTCAAGTTGGAATTGGGGGATGGCAACCATTCCCTGCAGAAACAGTGGATCGTTTATCATATGGAGATTGTAAGGCTTTAACAAACTATATGAAAACATTGCTTCGTTACTCGGGAATTAAATCATATTATTGTCTTGTTCGTGCAGGAGATGATGCCCCCAATATCGATAAAGATTTTGTTTGCAGTCAATTTAACCATGCTTTTTTAATGATTCCTTTTGATAAGGATACACTTTACTTAGAGTGCACTAGCCAATTAAACCCCTTTGGATATAATGGTTCTTTTACAGATGATCGTGATGTACTTGTTATTGATGGAATGAATAGTTTCATTAAACACACAAACATCTACAAAAAAGATCAAAATAAAGTTGTGAAAAATGTTAATATTCAAATTGATGACAAACTTAGCTGTACTGTTGACCAAACAAATAAGTATTTTGGGGTTGCTACTGAATATTATAGGTTTTTAATGCAAGCACAACCTGATAAACAGAGAGAAGTTGTTTTAAAGAAATTAGATTACAAACAGGTAAAAATTAAACAACTTAATTACTCTGAAAAAAAGGATTTTATACCTGAAATTGAAGAAAAAATTCAGTATAATGTTGCTTCGATAGCCCAATTAACAAGCAGTAATACAATGATTTTTCCATTCAATCAAGTTGCTTTGCTTTCAGATTTAAAAAGAGTAAGTAATAGAAAATCGAATGTTGAAATAAGAAGAGATGAAATAGAAATAGATTCTATTAATTATGAGATTCCTAAAGGTGTTAAAGTTGAGAAACTACCTATTTCGGGATCTTTTAGTAGTCTATTTGGATCTTATAAATTGGAAGTTTCTTCAACTGGTAATAGAATTCTTTTTATTAGAAAGATAGAATGGAATAAGAGCAAATTTGAACCTGAAAAGTATTCTGAATTGATTCAATACCAGAAGAAAGTAAATGAAATGGATAGACAAGTAATTATTCTTAAACCAGTATAATTGTATTTTTAGAAATTGATAAAAAGAAAACCGGAGTTAGTCCGGTTTTCTTTTTTAGTTAAAAACCAAGTTTATTGCACCTTTTATTATTACACTCATTATTGCCGCTTGCTCAAAATGAGCTTCTTTCACACAATTTACTTTACTCTTGGCCTCAATAATACTGAAATCTTTTTTGTTTAATGTGGCAACAATATAGTCGGTTTCGTAAACGTACTCATTCTTTAATTCGGTTAAGGTTTTTATTGATTCACCTTCCTTATATATTAATACATTTTTCTCCTCTAGCTTTGATAAGTAGTAACCAGATTCGTTCTCTTTAAACGATTTAATGGTTAAGTAGACTTTTGGTTTCTCCTTATATGGGGCACTTGAGGTAGGACAGAAGGTGTTGCAATTTCCACACTCATTACAGAAGTTTGCAATATTAAGTATTTGGTACTTTTGCTTAACCTCAAAAGTTTTATCATGAAGAATCTCAATTTTACCATTCTCACTTACAACTGCTTTTTGAAGTTGGTAAGAGATTGGAGTAATCTCGTAAGAATAGTTAGCAAAATTAGGACAAACCGTTGTACAGATATTGCAAATCTCATCGCAGTTTAAGCAACGAGCTGCTTCATCAATGATAGTTTGCTTATCAAGAGTTTCACTAACCAGTTTGAAATTTTGCCTATCGTTCAAGGAAAGTTCCTTCAATTCGGGTGCGAGCATACGCTTTGCACGCTTAATTATCAGTTCTCTTTTACTAAATTCTCTTCTAGTATCTGACGTCTGACGTCTGAAATCTATTGATGCCTGTTTCATTATCTGCTCCGAAGCTTTACGTCCATCGCCAATCGCATTGATAGCTGTTGAAGCCCCTCGAAGTGAATCGCCACCAATAAAAACATTTCCTAACTGAGTTTTGTAAGTTTTTGAGTCAGCCTTAAGTAGTTCCGTGGTTGCAAAGTCTATATCAAGGCTCTGTCCAATTGCAGGAATAATGGTGTCGCAAGGGATTTCAAAATCAGAACCTTCAACCTTAACTGGTTGTGGTCTGCCTTTTGAGTCTTTCCCCTTCAATTCCATTTTGCTGCAAAGCAAGGCTTTTACATTTCCATCTTTTGAAATTACCTTCTCAGGAGCAACCAATTCAATGATCTCAATTCCTTCTTCAAGAACCTCCTTTATTTCACCTTGATCGGCAGGCATTTCGTTTATTGTACGGCGATAAACTATTGTTACTTTACCATCCCTGCCAACTAAGCGATACGCTGTTCGTGCTGCATCCATAGCGGTATTACCACCACCGATGATAACAACATTCTTACCAATTCCACTTTCTTTGCCTTGCTTTACATTGAAAAGAAAGTTCAACGGCTCAATAACGCCTTTTGCATTACTTCCCTCAATGTTTAATGGTGCTGATAGCTGCGCTCCAGCGCCTATGTAAATGTAATTGTAGTCTTTCTTTAATAATTGAAATTTAGAGCGATCAACCTTGCTATCGTAAAAAATATTCACACCCAAATCGGTAACTCGTTTAAAATCCTTTGCAATTGCTTCATCGGTTAATCTGAATCCAGGTATTGCGAATTGAACCATTCCGCCAGCCTTTGATTTTGCTTCAAATACATCAACTGTAAAGCCTGCTAAGGCTAGGTAATATGCGCAAGATAGACCTGAAGGACCAGCTCCAATAATTGCAACTTTTACCCCGTTCTTTGCTGTTGGTTTAAGTTTTACCTCGTTTTGCTCTGATATAAACCGCTTAACCTCACGAATTTGCAATGGGCTATCGTAGTTAACACGTGTACATTTATTCTGACAAAGGTGATCGCAAACCATTCCAGTTATTGATGGAAATGGATTTGTTCTAAGAATTACTTCGTATGCCTTGTCGAATTGGCTGTTCGCCGAATAATATAAGTAATCAGGTATATCCTGATTTGTAGCGCAGGTATCACGGCAAGGGGCAGATATACAATCAAAATAGTCGAGTTCTCGATTGGTTTTTATATCAGGCGATTTGATGTATTCCCTTTTGTAATCAGTTGATTCGAGAACTTCATCAGCATATCTTACTAAATTGGTAAGTGCCGATTCCTTGATGTTTTTCTTGTTAGATGTTTTTACAATAAACTCATTAATACTTGTTGAATACGCTGTGTCAAAGTCCACGTTTAGCTTATCAAAATACTGCTTCAACCTCATATATCCACCCGGTTTTAGGATATCTGAGCATACAGTAACAGTCTTAAAACCACATGCAATTATATCAGATATGTTGAAAGCATTTGCTCCTGCTGAAAATGATAGTTGAAGTTCACCATTAAACTCCTCCTGTAACTTTTTTGCAACATTTATTGAAACTGGATGCAAAGCACGACCACTCATATACATCATCTCAACATCCTTACCAAAAACATCCTTGCCATTAATAGATTCAAGTGTGTTTGTTAGTTTAAGCCCAAATTGTAGATTTTTCTCCTTTGCTGTTTTTTGAAGCGATTTGATGATATTAATAGCATCTGGATACTTCAAATCGTGCTCGAAAGCTATATCTGGGACATTAGTTTTAAAGTTCAATTTATCGTTAAGAATTTCTCGTAGCCGTTTTGGTCCAAGTAAAGTGGGGTTTAGCTTAACAAAGGTGTGAAGGTTCTTTTTTTCGAGTAAGTACTTTGCAATAGCCTCAATCTCATTAGCAGGACAGCCATGCATTGTGGAAAGCGTGATATTATCTGAGATTCTTAATGGGATAGTGATCTCGTCAATTTTTGGATAGATATCACTAATCTCTACAATCTTTTCATTTAACTCCTTGCTACAATCGTTCATCTTCTCAAAGAACCACTGAACGTTATCGTTCATAATTCCCTGAAGATTGTAACCAACGCTCATATTGAATATAGTGCCTATCTCCTTATTCCAACCAAACTTGTGATTCAGAATATGGATTATAATCCAAGCATTTAGGTACTCATCAAAGCTTTCATGGATTTTCAGTTCCTGAGACCACTCACAGTTGTAGCCTTCATCCTGCATATCAATGCAAGGTTTTGATACTTCAAGCTCATCAAGTGTTTGAATAGTTTTTAGTTCAATATACCTAGCACCCATAAGCCATGCACCAATTATATTCTGAGCCATTTGAGAGTGGGGCCCAGCAGCAACGCCAAGAGGAGTATGAATTTTTTGGTTAAAAATCTCAGTGGTTAATTGATTATTTTTATTTGGGTTATAGAATAGTTCATTAGGAATACCAAATATACTTTTATTGCTATCAAACTCATTAATAACAATCTGAAGTAGTTGTTTTAAGGAAATTGTGTGAAATTTGTCGGACTTATTCATGGCTAAAAATCAGTTTTTTTCGCTAACAAAACTAAGGAAAAGAGCGAATAAAATTATAAAAATCTTACTTTTATAACCGCTTTAGGAAAATCAAATAGTAAAAATGGATATCGGCAAAAAATATTCTGCAATTATTCTTTCTGCCGGAAAATCATCAAGAATGGGGGTGCATAAATTCTCACTTAAGTTTAATGCCTCAAACTCTTTTCTCGAAAATATGGTAAATGAGTATAATTCATTTGGTTGTGAGGAGATTATAATTGTTTTAAATCCCGATGGAGCTTCATTTCTTAATCGGCTCAATTTAGATATTCCTTCAAACATAAAAATTGCAATCAATCACCATCCTGAGTGGGAGCGTTTTTTTTCTTTAAAGCTAGGAGCAAGGCTGCTGTCGAGTACTAAACCATCTTTTGTAAGTAATATTGATAATCCTTTTATCAATAAAAGTACACTTGATTCACTTGTAATCCATTATAATGATGCTGATTATATTAACCCTATATATAAAGGTAAGGGTGGGCATCCTTTTCTGATTTCTGAGAAGGTAATTGCAGATTTAAAATCTGAGAAATTGGATCAAATGCACATGAAGGAGTTTTTAGGTCGATACTCCAAAAAATCAGTTGATGTTGATGACGAGAAGATTTTATTGAACATCAATACTAACGAGGAGTATAAAAGGTTTATCGAATAGAAATAAAAAAAGGAGCACTAAATGTGCTCCTAATAGTTAATATTATTTGTTAAAAGATCATTTCTCATACAACCTCATTAATACCTTTTCAGGTGTTAACGGTGCATCAAAATCGATTTTGTAATTGGGATTAAATGCTTTAATAGCATTCTGTATAGCAAAGAATGCTGCTATTCCATACATAAAAGGTGGCTCTCCAACTGCTTTGGATTTCATTATGGCTAATTCATGTCCATCTGTTTCAAGCGCATGGCATTCTAAAACTTTTGGAACGGAGTATATATCTGGAACTTTGTAGGTAGATAAACTATTTGAAAGAAGTCTACCATCCTTATTGAATGCTATCTCTTCCATGGTCATCCATCCAATGCCTTGAACAACAGCACCTTCAATTTGACCCTTGTCAATTACTGGATTGATGCTATTCCCAAAGTCATGGATAATCTGAACTTTATCAATTTCATACGTACCTCTTAAACAATCCAATGTAGTAGTAAGTATGGCTGTTCCGTACACATGGTATGCAAATGGATGACCTTTTTCTTTTTTCTTATCAAAGTAAATGCTTGGCGTTGCATAATGGCCGTGTTCAGATAGACAGACCCTGCTTAAATAGGCTGAAATTATCAGTTTCTCCCATGAAACATCTGTTTTTTGGCCATACTTATAAACAAACCCATCCTTAATGCTGATCTCCTCTATCTTACAGTCGAGCATTTTTGCGGCTGTCTCTTTCAACCTTTTTATAAGTTCGTTGCATGCTATGATAACTGCATTCCCGTTTAGATCGGCGCCTGAACTTGCGGCTGTAGGAGAGGTGTTTGCAACTCGAGAGGTGTTGGTTGATTCAACTTTTACACGTTTTACATCAATCGATAAGACTCTTGATGCAACCTGAGCCAGTTTGGTGTTTACCCCTTGTCCCATTTCAATGGCACCTGTGCTTACGCTAACACTACCGTCCTGAAAAATGTGAACCAAAGCACGTGCCTGATTTAGAAAAATTGTAGTAAACGAAATTCCAAAGCAGATGGGCATCATAGCCATACCTTTTTTATATAGAGTGTTTTGGCTATTGAAATCTTCTACCTCTTTTTCAATTGCTTCAATCTTAAACTGTTTATCTGCAGCAGAAAGACAATCTTGTATAGTCACATTCTTTGCAAGTTGACCATACTGAAATTCGTCGTTTTCTTTTAAGAAGTTTTTCTCTTGGATTGCTCTTGCCGAAACATTTAGCTCATTTGATGCTTTAGCAATTGCTGATTCAATAACAAACATCCCTTGAGGACCACCAAAGCCCCTAAAAGCAGTATTAGGAGGAAGGTTAGTCTTACAACTATATGTAGTAACCTCTGTATTGGGAATAAAATAGGCATTTGTTGAATGGAACAGAGTACGCTCCATGATTGACGGCGAAAGATCAGCTGTTGCGCCACCATTTTGATATAGTGTAGTTTGGAATGCAAGTATTTTTAGGTCCTTTGTGAGGCCAATCTTAAAATCAGAACTGTATGGGTGACGTTTACCGGTCATCTTCATATCATCCATTCGATGCAAAACCAGTTTTACTGGTTTTTGAAGAATAAATGATGCTAGAGCAACCATTGCTGCAAACCCTGATGCTTGCTCCTCCTTGCCACCAAATCCGCCACCCAAACGGGCAACATCTACTTCAATGCGATGCATAGGAATACCTAAAACCCTTGATATAGTTTTTTGAACAGCGGTTGGCCCTTGGGTTGATGAGTGTACCCTTATGCCTCCATTGTCAACTGGGTATGCATATGCACCTTGGGTTTCAATGTATAAATGCTCTTGTCCTCCGCTTTCTACTTTGCCTTCAAATATATAATCGCACTTTGACCAAGCACTGGCAATATCACCCATTCTAAAAGTTCGGGGGGGAATAAGAAGTAATCCCTTCTCTTTAGCAACTCGAGGGTCGATGATAGCCTCTAATTCTTCAATTTTAACATTGATGAGTTTCAATGCTTTTCGCGCGGTATGTTCATCTGTTGCAACAACAAGGGCTATTGCTTCTCCATTAAAGTGAACTTCGTGCTCGGCAAATAGCGTTTCATCATCAATTATACCCCCAATTTGGTTTATTCCAGTAATGTCTTTATATGTTAGTACTTTTAAAACGCCAGGTAATGCTTCTACTGCTGATATATCAAGATGAACAATCTTTCCATGAGCTACAGGAGAGCCAAAAATGGCAGCATGCAGTGTTCCCTTTTGCTCTGGAATATCATCGAGGTAAACCGATTTGCCTGTAACGTGATTTTTTGAATCTATGTTATTCATTCTTATTCAATTTGCTTTGATAAAATACTACTCCTCAATTTATTAACATCAATTCTATCTGGGAACAGCTTAATAAAATGAGCAAATAAAAGCTGACGCAGCAAAAGTCTTTTATACTCAACACTTCCACGGACATCTGAAATAGGAGAGATCTCGTCCTGCATAACAGAGTTCGCCTTAATTAAAGTTTCATTGCAAATTGATTTTCCTTTAAGAAAATCACAAGTTTTACTTAGAAACATTGGGATTGGACCAACACCACCAGCAGATATGAAGCATTCTTTGATTTTTTCGCCATCCATTAAAATTTGAATAGCGCTATTTACGCTAGCAATATCCAAATGGGTACGTTTGCTTACTTTCTCAAAGCTAAATACTGAAGGTTTTGACAATATTGGGAACGAGACGCTTTTAATATGCTCCCCTTTAGGTAATGCAAGTTTCTTATATCCTAAGTAGAATTCTTTTAATGGTATAGTTTTACCATTTGATATTTCAACATTTGCGTTTAGAGCCAATAGCATAATGCTTAAATCGCCAATGGGAGAGGCGTTTACAATATTTCCCGCCACTGTTCCCATATTCCGAATTGGCTCTGATGAGACTAACTTAAAATGACTTGAAATATCAGGAATCAATTCATTTATCAACTCTGAAGAAGCAATTTCACTTGCTGTGGTTGCAGCACCAATAACACATTGTCTGTTAGCAGTTTTAATTCCTTTCAAGTCATTTCTTTCTTGAAACAGATTAACCTGTGATTCAGATATTTCTTCAGCCTTCTGAACCATAAGGTCGGTACCACCAGCAATAATTATTTCATTACCATCTGTTGAAATACTACTTTTCTCAATCTTTTCAAGTCTTTGAGGAATATCCAAAAAGTATTTTGGAAGAAATTTCTTTTCAACCAACCAACTTACAGGGTTTTCAATATTCTTATCCTTTAAAAGGCTTGAAATATCTTCTGCAGCCTTCTCAATTGATTTGTAGCCTGTACAACGACAAATATTCCCGCTTACTGAGGCAATAGCCTTTTGTTTGGTCGATTTCTCAAACGATAAACTATGTCCTGTTAGCGACATAATAAAGCCGGGAGTGCAGAATCCGCATTGCGTGGCAGCATTAGCCACAAATGAGTTTTGAATAGGAGATAAATTCTCCATATTAATTCCCTCTATTGTTACAATGTGCTTACCATGGGCATTCCCAAGAGGAGTAAGGCACGATACAATGCTTTTATAGATTACCTTTCCTCCTTCGAGTTTTCCTTCAAGTACTGTGCATGCACCACAATCGCCCTCGCGACAACCTACTTTTGTCCCGGGTAGATCCATTCCATAGCGAATGAAATCGAGCAATGATCCCCCCGATGCATTTTCGGTCTTAACAAGTTGGTTATTCAAAATGAATGTTATCATTGTGTATACTTAATCGAAGTTGATATTTGCAAATTTACTAATTCGCATCTACTATAAACAAAATCAGCGAATTTTAGCGTATTAAAAAAAGTTGATTTATTCTTATTTGATTTCTGCTAGATTGACTTTTTAGAATAAATATCTACAATAACATTAAACCAATAAGTAACAAATCAGTTTAATAATATGCTAATTTTATGAAAATTTAATTTGTTGACGATATGAAATCAAAGAATGTAAAGAGCACAAGAACACCAGTTTATAGAGACATGGGCTTTCTTTTAGAGGATGTTCCAACAATGAAAAAAGCTTTTACTGATGAGGTGAACCATCCACATAGCCCTGATCTTTACATTTATGCAAGATATCGCAACCCAAATGTTGTAGAAGCAGAAGAGAGGTTGATGAAATTAGAAGGATCTAAGTGGACGCTTCTAACACAGTCTGGGCAAGCTGCTTTAGATGTTGCGTTATCGCTCTTTCAAAGAAGTGATAAGCCAAATAAATGGCTATTCTTTACTGAAATTTACGGAGGAACAAACTCATATATTGATAAAGTACTGATTCAACGTCGTGGCATTGATGTTATTCGCTTTGCACCAAATGGCAATTCATATTCAATGGAGGCATTTGAAAAACTTATGAGTGAAACAAAGCCCGATGTTGTTTTTTTTGAAGTGCTTTCTAACCCAATGCTCATCGCAGTGGATGGGGATGCAATCATCAAGATTGCTAAAAAGCATGGTGCTAAGGTCATTGTTGATAATACTTTTGCTACACCAATCCTATGGAGGCCTTTGAATTCAGGAGCTGATTTGGTTTATCAAAGCGTAACTAAATACTTGGCTGGTCATGGAAACCTCTCAGCTGGGGCTATTTCAGGGAATGACCCTGAACTTTTAAAAGTTGCAATCGAATACCGCAAGTGGGTTGGCCACATGTTCTCTCCCGATGAAGCATATAGATTGATAGATATGCTCAAGACTTTTGAAATGCGCTTTTTAAGACATTGTCAGAATGCTCATACCATTGCTAATTTTCTCGAAAACCATCCACTAGTGGAGAAGGTATTATACCCAGGATTGGAAACCCATTCAACTCATAATGAGGCATTCCGGTTATTTAAAGGGATTGCATTTGGTGGAATGGTTACTTTCGATATAAAAGGCGCAAATAGAGAGGAAAAGTCACAAAGGTGTAATATGTTCATTCAGCTGGTCTCCGATTCAATTCATTTGGTTCCAACCCTTGGCGATGCCGATACAATCCTAATGCCTGTTGAACCGGTTTGGGGCGATAGATATCCATTCCCCGGAATGATTAGGCTTTCAGTTGGTATTGAGGATCAAAAAGAATTGCTAAATGTAATTGGAAATGCACTGAATATAATAGGTAAAGATTAATTTCTTCCTTTATATTTTGGCTTTGGTTTATTTTCCTTATACCAAAAGAAATAGCTATGCTGCTTTACCTTTTGTTCTTGTGTTCTAGCAACATACACTTTCTCTTTTGTATATGGGTTAATTCCAGTATAGTATATAGTTGATGCAAGAGTCATTGGAGTTGGTGTGAAGTCCTGGATTTGCTCAAGTTTAAAATTTAGTTTCTTGGTCTCTTCAGCAAGTTGCTGCATATCTGCCTCTGTTGAGCCGGGATGGCTAGAAATGAAATAAGGTATAAGTTGCTGGTTTAAAGAGTATTTACTATTTATCTCATTGAATAGTTGGT
>Ga0209099_1003196_pt1 | contig 13541 bp, 11 predicted proteins | sample AD_JPNHW2_MetaG_FD_184430 | JGI IMG/M metagenome (GOLD analysis project Ga0209099, IMG submission 184430) | Active sludge microbial communities of municipal wastewater-treating anaerobic digesters from Japan - AD_JPNHW2_MetaG (SPAdes) (version 2) | ecosystem: Engineered > Bioreactor > Anaerobic...
ACCTGAAGGTCAGCATTCTCTGCATACGGGTATATGGCCTCCTCGTCGGTCCGCTGCATCATCTTTACCGTAATTGTTGTACCGTCTGGTTTCCTGAACGAAGCATCGGAGGTCTTGTTTGCATCGAACTGTTTTTGCCATGTACCCTTGAAATACACGGCATTTGTTATGACGAGCCTGGTGATGGGGTTGATACTTCCCGGGGGCAGCAGGTCTTTGATCTTGTTGTTGGTCTGGTCTTCCACCCATGAATTTATGGTCTGGCGTGAGGCTTCCGGCTGGCCGATAAAATCAAGGTTTGTCGTGTTTGCGGCATAGTATTTTTCCGCTATGCCGATGTATTCGGGAAGGAAGGTATACGTCTTTTCAGCCCAGAGGGCATTTGCAGTACTTAAGGTATAGCCCGCATCCTTACTGTTGATCCCGGCATTGAGCGTTTCAAATCCTTCTCTCATGCGGGAGGAATTTTCCGGGAAATAATAGACCGACCGGATCTCATCGGCAGTTTTCCCGTGTGCCCCTTCATACGTAATGGCAAGGGCTGAAGAGATTGAAAACGGCGAGAAGAAAATATTCTCTCCCTCTGCCGAAGCAGTCTTTTCGAGCCTGAGATAGAGATCGTGGGTGAACAGGTTGTTTGCCACAACAACATTCCGGTCCCCGGATACGGTGGTTGCATTTTCTCCAGATACGTCCGGTGTTGGATCTGCAGATGGCGTGGGTGTGGTTTGCGGGATGGTGGTACCCTGAGTTCCGGTGCAGCCTGCGGCAATGATGCCCAGTACGAGTACTGCCAGTATGGCGGACAGAGCAACGAATCGGTGTTTCATAGCTCCTCAGAAGCTGCCCGTTTTGTTAAATCTGGCGTTGACTGCGATTATTTTCATAGTTATTTATCCTTGAATACCAGAAGGGACGGCCGAGTCTCTTTTGTGGGACAGTATTCCGATACTTGTATAAACCCTGCCGTTTAAACCCAATCCACCGGGGAAAAAACCGGAAGAAGGTGCTTCTCGTATGTGTGATTATAAAAAATACCTTGCCGAACTGCTCGGGACCTTTGTCCTGATCTTCATTGGGACCGGAAGTGCAGTTATTGCAGGAAAAGAGATCGGTTTCCTTGGGATTGCTCTTGCCTTTGGCCTGACGGTTCTTGCTATGGTCTACGCGATCGGGCCAATCTCCGGCTGCCATATTAATCCTGCCATTACCCTTGCGATGCTCGTGAACGGAAAGATTGCATCAAAGGATGCAGTCATCTATATTGTCGTGCAGTGTATCGGGGCGGTTATCGCGTCACTCCTTCTGCTATCAATTATGACCGGGCTGCCGGGCTATGACCTTGCAATAAACGGCCTTGGCCAGAACGGGTACGGGGTCGCTTCGCCCGGGGGGTATTCCCTTATGTCGGGTCTTATTGCCGAGATTGTATTGACGTTTATTTTCCTGATGGTGATCTTCGGCGTAACAAGCAAGAACGCCCCGGCGGGATTTGCAGGCATTCCGATTGGCCTGACACTTTCCATCCTCCTCATGGTTGCAATACCGATCACCGGTGCGTCCATCAACCCGGCACGGAGCCTTGGGCCGGCAGTTGTTGTCGGGGGGACTGCTCTTGCCCAGCTTTGGCTGTTCATCATCGCCCCCATTATCGGGGCACTTGTGGCGGCGTTTGTCTGGAAATACCTCTTTGAAAATAAAACCACACCGGCATAAACCGGCTGGTTATTTTTTATTTTGCCGGGCGATCTTTTTTCATCGCCTCTGCCCGCATCTCTTTTGGCATCAGTTCGATTGCGTACCGGAGGGCTGTTCTCGGCATCACCGTTTTGTTCTGCATGACATAGTCGAATACTTCGGCCTGGTGCTGCCGGCTCGCCTCTTTTAAAAGCCACCCATAGCCTTTCTGTACCATATCATCGCTGTCTGTAAGAAGAAGACCGGCAATTTCTATTGCTTCGGAAAGGAACTTTCCGTGTTTTGCCGGTACAATGAGGGAAACTGCCGCTGCCCGTCTCATCCAGCGGTTCTTCGACTTCGTCCACGTTTTTAACTCGGCAGTATACTCCGGGTATTGTTCTATAAAGTCGCCCATCGTGTGATTGCAGAAACCGTCGCATGACGCCCAGTTGGTGATGTAGGTATCGATCCAGCGCCGGAAGACTTCAATGTCTTCACGCTCATACCGACGAGAGAGGGCATGGGCCCAGTGTGAAACGATGAAGGACTCCTCCATAGAGCCGGATTTGTAGAGTTCCTCACAGAGAGAAAAGATTTCCTGCTTATCACGGTTTTTGATCTCTTTCCAGTATTGTTTTGCAAGGGCAACGACCGTCGCGGTCTTCATGCCGTAGCACGTCACATCCTCCTTGAAAAAACGTTTTGTGGTCTGGCGGATCCGGGGATCTGCCTGTGCTTCAAGATCCTCCCGGATATGTATGATAACCGGGTCCATGAATCAGGGTGGGATGGTATGGGAGATAAGGGATATGGCCTTGCGGGAAAGAAGGTATTGATATCAATGGATACTGGTACAGTCGTATCATAAAAGTACACGACAAGGATGGTAAAAATGGCAACAATTCTCATTAACCAGGATCTCTGCACCCGTTGCGGGATCTGCTCGGTCATCTGCCCGATGTCAATTATCGACCCTGCAGATGAGAACACCCTGCCGAAAGTTCCGGATACCAACGCTGCCCGGTGCATCCAGTGCGGGCACTGCGAAGCATACTGTCCTTCGCAGGCTCTCCTCTTAAACGAGCGCCCGGACGAGAAGGTGCCCCTGCCGGCCGGTACCGGCACTATTTCACCTGACGACATGGCAACGTATCTTAAAAAACGTCGTTCTGTCCGGCGTTTCACAAAAGATCCGGTCCCAAAAGAGAAGATCCTTCAGGTCCTTGACATCGCCCGGTACGCCGCCTCGGGAGGTAACGGGCAGCCGGTCCAGTGGATTGTTGTTCATGACGAAAAAAGGGTCAAAAAAATTTCCGGGCTGACCATTGACTGGATGAAAACCCTCCTCAACTCCAATCACCCGATGAGTGGCTATATTCCGGTATTAATCAGTGCCTGGGATGGCGGGAATGATGTCATCTGCCGGGGCGCACCACACCTGATTGTCGCCCATATACCCGACGGCAACCCGATTGCGCCGGTAGATGCCATTATTGCGCTCACGCATTTCGATATTGCTGCACCGGCATTCGGGATCGGAACCTGCTGGGCGGGGTTCGTTGCCATGGCTGCCATGTCCTATGAACCTCTCCAGATGGAACTCGGTCTTCCTGCCGGAAGGAAATGTGCGTATGTGATGATGTTCGGGAACCCGCAATACAAGGTCTGCGGGATCCCCCGGAGAAATCCGTTGCAGGTCACGTGGCGGTAAGTCTGGGAAAACGGATTTTCTATAAAGAGATCGTCATAAAACCGGTGAAACCGAATATTAAAAAACCAAAACTCACGTAAACAACAGTAATTTTTTTTTATTTTCGACGGAAACTTTTGTAAAAAACAGTTAGTCTTCCCGTTTTCAATCAGGCAATCTGTGAAACATATTTTTAATAAAATTATATATATAAACTTACACATATGTCATCTTACTATGGGTGATAACGAAGAGGGTAAGGCCGCGCAGGCATCTGCCGGTGGTACTTCGGGGGCATCAACGACGGGGTGTATCTGTGTCAACTCAAGACCTCCCGGTGCAAATATCCAGTTCGATTGTAAGGATATGCAGATGAAAACGCCGGCAATATTGACCGATGTTGCTCCGGGAACTCACACGATAGGAGTTACTCTGGAGGGATATTCCACCGTTTCAAGGCGGGTCCAGGTTTCGGCCGGGTCTTCGCCGTCTGTTTGCCTGACCATAATGACAGAAGAAAACCAAAAGCATATCCGGAATATCGTTATCTGGACAATCGCGTTCCTCGCTGTCTCAATTGGAATTGCGTTCCTGAACCGAATCGATCTGTTTGGCAATCTGTTTGGTGTATCCGACAGTCTGACCAAGCTCATTATCTATTGTGCCTGTGCCGGAGCTCTCGGTGGAGCTACGTTCAGCGTTTACGAGATTGTCTGCCATCTTGGTGTTGGCGATTTCGATATGGACTACGACTGGTGGTATATCCTCCGCCCCTTCATTGGCCTTGTGTACGGCACGATGATATTGCTCCTCGTTGCCGGCGGGCTGATGACATTAAGTACAACTCAGGCCCCCCTGTCCGACAACCTGTTCACGCAGAATACAATGATGTTTTACATAGCATTAGCGTTCCTCGCCGGATATGCGGAAGAACCGGTTTCCCTCCAGCTAAAATCGATTGCAGAGGCCGTGTTCAAAGAACCGCCACGGACGGACAGCCAAAACGAGAAGACAAAGAAGGATTAAGGATTTTGTGATCTCTTACACAACCTCAATAATGATCAGGCCGGAGATCTGACAATCATCCTTAAAGAGGCTCAGGAAGAAACCCCTTTGTTTTAATTTTTTAAGAATAGCGAATAACTTTCCAAAATTTAACACCAAAAACCAAATCTCGAAAATAAAAGAGAATTAAAGGGAGAGAATGTCTGGATTTGGTATAATTGGTTCCCCATTTTCTTGTTTTATCAATTGGTTTTCAGATAGCTATCGCTGTTGAGCTTGAACGCGATGAATCGTGAGAAGTTGCTTGAGGTTGAAAGCAAAAAGGAGATGAGATTTTTCACGTGGACATGACTCAAGAGTCCTGACCATGAAATGCCCTGGATGAAACACCCGTTTAATAACCGCAAACGGTCGTTCAACAAGGGATCGCATCCTGCTGATCGGGCAGAGGATAGTGGGCAGGTGATCGTGCGGGCTCGGGTAATCCCATTATCGGGATACTACGAACAAACAGATTGATTTAAGCCATTAATAGTGGGAATTAAATTCATGGCAGACCCCGCACTCTCTGGCACACCGGACCCCACATCGACAACGACAAGCCCGAAGATTACCATCATCACATTTATTATCCTGACGTTTGCGTTCTCGTCGGTATTCTGGTACCTGACATCACAGACCCCGCTTGTCAAAGACAATGTGACGATGCTGACACTCTATGCAGTCGGCGCCATGTGGGGTCCGACGTTCGCAGCGGTCTGCACCCGCCTCATCTTTCAGCACAACCTCAAAGGATTCGGTTTGGCCTTAAAAAAGCCGGTCTGGCTTGCCGTTGGCATCCTGCTTCCTGTTGCCGCCGGGCTCTGTATGTTTGGCGCGGCATGGATCTCCGGAATTGCCCCGTTTAATACGGACAAGGTTGCAGTCATAATCTCCCTCACGTTCGTTCCCGCGTTTCTGTATGCAATCGTCTTCAACTGCTTTGCCGCAGCGGGTGAGGAGTTCGGCTGGCGGGGTTTTTTGGTGCCGGAACTCGGCCGGTGCATGGGGTTCACAGAACTCGCGCTTATCTCAGGTGCCATCTGGACCGTCTGGCATTTCCCGATGATGTTCTTTGGCAGTTATCATGGTACTGGATCTATGTGGTACTCGCTTGTGGTTTTTATTCCGTCGGTGATGGGCGCCGGGCTCATCCTTGCGTGGCTCCGTCTCGCATCCGGGAGCGTCTGGGTTGCGGTGCTCTTTCACGGGTTCTGGAATTATTTCATTCAGGTATTCTATCCGTCCCTGACCTTGACAACAGAAGCGGGGGAAATGATGCTCGGCGAGTTCGGGTGGTTTGTCGCGATCTTCTATGTCGCGCTGGCGCTCGTATTCTGGCATTTCCGGGACCGGTTGCCAAAGCTGCCGGCTGATTTTTCCGAATCCGTTCCTTAATGCACACCGGAAGATCTGCGCTATCGGTGGCTCACTGCGGCACGAACCGGTTCGCGCCGTTCGGGACCACCATCTTGAAACGGGCACGCTTTCCCGGCCAGCCGGGCTTTGGTGATTGTATGGAAAATCTTTTTCTGGCATTTGCCCTCGTCCCGTCTCATAACCCGCCAGTCGTTTTTATTCCCCCGGCAAATCCGGTTTCAGGTTTCTTCGGGGCCCGAGTCAGAATCAAAAAGCAAGAGTTATCTCCCCCAGTGGGAGAGATTTATCAGTTATCGTCATGAAATCCCCGTTTTCAGCCTCTCTTGTCACAGGTCTTGTCCTTGTGGCAATTCTCTGTACTCTTTGCCTGCCCGCTGCTGCCTCTGATCTGACGGCTACGCTGAACAGTACCTTCATCGCGCCCGCGAACAACGGCCCGTCCGATCCTGCGGAGGTGGCAGCCTTCCTCGACCAGGTCATGCCGGCAGACCTTGCCCGGTACAGTGTGCCCGGGGCAACGGTTGCGGTAGTCAGGGACGGCCGCCTCGTCGTTGCCAGGGGATACGGGTACAGTGACATCGCGAAGAGGACGCCGGTCGATGCGAATACGACCGCGTTCCGCATCGGTTCAGTCTCAAAACTCTTTACCTGGACTGCCGTGATGCAGCTCGAGGAAGAGGGAAAGATCAACCTTGACGCCGATGTCAACACGTATCTTGTGGACTTTAAGATCCCGGATACCTACCCTGGTCATCCCATCACCATGCGCAACCTGATGACGCATACGGCAGGATTCGAAGAACAGAACCGGCACATGACGGTAGATAATGTCTCGGATCTCGTCCCCTTCCGTGACTATTGCGCACATAACATTCCTGCACGGGTGAATCCGCCGGGAAAGGTCTCCTCCTACTCCAATTACGGTGTCACCCTTGCCGCGGTCGTGGTCGAGGATGTGAGCGGGGAACCATACGAACAGTACCTGCAATCGCACATCCTGACACCGCTTACGATGAACCATACCAGTATCCGGGAAGATCTGCCGCCGGACCTGGCAGCCAACCTCACGAAGGGATACCGGTATACCAATGGCGAGAACATTCCCGTCCATGATATCATCATCGTTGTCGGCCCGGCAGGGACGATCAGTTCCACCGCGCCCGACATGGCGAAATTCATGATCGCCCATCTCCAGAACGGAACCTACGGGAATGCAACGATCCTTTCTGCCGGTACCGCCGGCCTGATGCATGCCCGGGCATTCGCAAACGATCCGAACGTTCCTGGCATGTGCCTTGGGTTTTATGAGATGGAGTACAACGGCCAGCGGATGATCGTGCATGGCGGGGACACGGATCTCTTCCACTCCGAGCTTGTCCTCCTACCGGAGAAGAATGCCGGATACTTTGTCTCCTACAACAGCCCCACGGGGGCGTCAGCGCGGAGCGAGTTCTTCACGGAATTCATGAACCACTATTACCCGCAGGAGCCGCAAGCAGTTCCGAGGCCGGATCCGTCGGCATCGGCAGGGCTGCAGAAGTACGCGGGCACCTACGAGTCGAACCGGTATAACGTTGTCCGGTTCGAGAAATATACCACGCTGAACCCTCAATATGAGTTTATCGTAACACCGAATGGTACTCTGGAAAAAAGGGATGGCGGTTCTGAACTGGTCGAGACACGTCCCGGGGTCTTTGCCCGGGTCGACGGGGTACACCCTGACACCGGTAATGTAATATTCCATACCGCGGCGGATGGAACGGTTGATTATCTCATTATTGAGAACGTGCCGGTTTTTGTCGTAGACCGGGTCCCGTGGTATGCGACCACTGGATTTGTGGACAATGTCAGGACTGCCGGCTGCGTCCTGCTTGCAACGGTCCTCGTATGGCCGCTGCTCTTCGCATTCCGTCGCTTGTATGCGATCCCTGAGCCATCGGTGCCGAAACCCGCCCGGGTTGCACGCTGGATCGCCGGTGCGGCTGCACTCGTCCTCCTGGCGTTTGTCGTTGTCCTGCCGCCGATGCTTCTTTCAGACTCAGTCGTGATGACATCCTACATGAATGATCCGGCAGTACCTGCAATCATGACCGCTGCACTCACGCTGCCGGTCATTGCTGCCATCCTTACGCTGGTGACCGTTGTGTTTGCAGCTTTCGCGTGGAAAGCAAAGTACTGGACGCTCCCGCACCGGGTGCATTACACGATCCTTGCCATCGCACTCATCGCGATGCTCTGGTGGGTGAACTTCAACAATCTCTGGGTCTGGTGTTTGTAAGGAGACTCTTTTTTTTTAAAAAAAAAAATTCACACGGGAGATCCCGGCCCTCCGCAAAAAAATGACCGGCCCCGCTCTTTTTTCCCGAAGGGGACCCCCACCCCCCTACGGCCCGGCCGTCCGGCTTGAGCAGGGAAATTTTTGTCAGATGTACATTTGATAATCAAGTGTACATCTGATAATCAAATGATCAACTGACAACCGGTTTCCGGGATTTTTTTCACGCGAGCTGCAGTGCCAGGGTGCCTGAAGCAGTGATCCGGTAATATTTTTCCTTCCGGTTTCCGGCCGTGCCCGGCACTTCCTGCACCAGATCAGCGCTGGCAAGCGTGTTCATCAGGCTCGAAAACGTTCCCTGACTCAGTATGGGTATCACCGCCCGCTTCCCGGTTACGGCATCGGTTTTTGTCGTCGAAACATTCATTTTGACCCCCGACTTCTTTACCGGCACATAGAACGCCTCCAGCTGGGTAAAGAGGTACGACCGGGGCAGGATCCGGGGAGCCGGCTTCGCTTTCCCGGGGGGACAGGCAAGCACCGTGAGGATCTTCGTATAGTTCGGGTTTGCCGCGATATCCTGAAGCGGGATCTTCGGGATCGCCAGTTTTTCGGACGGTCCTACCCCTCTCGGCCCGGCAAACGCATAATACGCCTCCCCGTCCAGCCAGAGCGAGACCTGGAAGAGGGCAAGGGAGAGATCCTTTGAGCCCCCCGAAAGATCGAAGGTATACCGTGCGCCGGGATTCCCGCTTCGTATCGTCTGCACCGCTGCGGCAACCGATACGGATGCCGGCGGATCGATATACACGAGCGATGTTGGGATCTTCAGGGATGTGGCAAGGGCCTTGACACCATTCACCGCCTCCCGTACAGCAGTCTTGTGCGCTTTTGTCCGCTCGTCGTCGCGGGATGAATTGGAATAGAGTTCGTTGTCTGCAAAGACGAACATCCGGGTGATGTCCTGCAAGTCCCGAATGGCCGCTGCACAGGCTGCTCCGATCTGCTCCCCCGCGCCGATGATATGGATATGCTCCTGCCGGTCCATGAAAAGCACAAGGACGCCGGATGAGAAAATCCTGTTCCCCACCGCACCATTTCCACACCTTTATCAGGGAGATGCACCAGATGGTGAGATATCCAAAGGAGATGCTGATATGGCCACCGATCCGGTCTGTTTTATGATAGTCGATGAGGAGAATGCCCGGTTCAGGAGCACGTACAGGGACACTGAATACTATTTCTGCTGCGACTATTGTAAGAAACAGTTCGATGAGAACCCGAAGAGGTACAGCCGGCTTGCAACTGATATGAGGGTCGATATGGGATCCGGTTGCTGAACGATACCGGGATGTACCGGCGCGTAACGTGCGGCCGGAAAAACAGGTTTTTACCCGGGCACGACAAAGGAAGTACCCGGAACTTTCTAAGGAAATACTGACATGACATCACCAGAAACTATTGCAACGACCCTTGCAGCCGATGGCCGGTTTTCTCATATGGCAGAAGCGCTACGGGCAACCGGGCTTGACACCGTGCTCTCCGGGAAGGGGCCGTTTACCGTCTGCGCCCCGACAGACGAGGCATTCAGGAAAATTCCCCCGGAAACCCTTGCCGGGATCCTGTCTGATCCGAATGGGAAACTCCTCCGTATCCTCCAATACCATATCATGTTCGGCAACCTCTCGTGCAGCACGATAAAGAAACTAAATTTCCCAAAAACGCGCCTTGGTATCACCGTCGAGATAACAGAAAAGGCGGGTCATGTGGTCTACGGAGGCGCTACCGTGATCATTCCCGATATCGCCTGCACAAACGGCGTCATCCACGGAATCGACATGGTTGTTATCCCCAGGTAACCGGTGACTTGGTGGTAAGAAACGCCGTACTTGTGCCCAATGACCTTCGCAAACATCCATGTCACGTATCGAGCAGCCAATCCCGGGCTGACCCGCAGGTGGGAGGAAGAGATACATAATCTAAAATGAAGGCTGTGACGGCGACGATGATCTCCACAGCTGCCGCAGAACCGGGTCATAAACTATTGTCGTCAAACTTCTTAAAAATTATACATTCTCATGACGGTGGTACCGCCGATCCATCATGCATAGCAGACAATAACCTATAATTCGATTGATGAGAAATATTTCATCCGTTGAATAGTCCTTTTTACCATTTCAATAAAACAGCACAGGTCCAGCCATGAATCCACCATCTGTCGTCGACAGCATCCTGTCCGCCCGCTATTTGCGGAAAGGAGAAAAGAACTACGAAGATATCTGCCGCCGCGTAGCTTCGGCACTGGCAGATGATGAGACCGAGAAAGCCCGTTTTTATGAGGCGATGATCTCGCTGCGTTTCCTGCCCAACTCGCCCACCCTCATGAACGCGGGCACCGAACTGGGACAGCTCTCTGCCTGCTTTACCTTGCCGGTCCCGGATTCAATCGACGGGATTTTCGATGCGATGAAGGAAGGGGCGATCATCCATAAAACTGGCGGGGGTACCGGGTATAACTTCTCGCATATCCGGCCGGAAGGCTCCCCTGTCCAGTCCACCGAAGGCGTCGCATCCGGTCCCATCTCCTTCATGCGGGTCTTTAATGCGGCCACCGATGTGATCAAACAGGGCGGCCGCCGGCGCGGGGCGAACATGGGGATCCTCAATGTCTGGCATCCCGACATCATTGCATTTATTGCGGCCAAGAAAAAAGAAGGCGACATCTCCAACTTCAATATCTCCGTCATGGTTACCGACAAGTTCATGGATCTTGTTGAAAAAAAGCAGTCAGAAACGGTATGGCTTACAAATCCCCACACCGGGGCAAAGGTCACGGTTGGCCAGATCTGGACGGGCATTGTTGAAGGGATCTGGAAAAACGGTGAGCCCGGCATTCTCTTCTACGATGAGATTAACCGGCACAACCCCACACCGCAGCTTGGCGAGATCGATACTACCAACCCCTGCGGCGAGCAACCACTCCTTCCCTATGAAAGCTGCGTCCTTGGGAGCATCAACCTTGCAGCCTGTGTTCACGAAGGAGTTCTTGACGAGGATTTGCTCCGCGGGACCGCACGAATGGCGACAGATTTCCTCGATATCGTGATCGACAAGAACGTTTTTCCTATCCCGCAGATCGCGGAGGCGACACGGAGGACACGGAAGATCGGCCTTGGCGTCATGGGTGTCCATGATGCAATGCTCATGATCGGCCTCGCGTACGATTCTCCCGAGGGGCGGGCGTGGTGCGAGCATATCATGAAGATCGTGACAGAGACCGCAGTAGATGAGTCACACCGGCGTGCCGGGAAACTGGGGACCTTCCCTGCGTGGAACGGGAGCATCTGGAAGGACTTTAAAGTGCGGAACGCTGCAATGACGACCGTTGCCCCTACCGGGACGATCTCCCTCCTTGCCGGGTGTTCAAGCGGTATTGAGCCGGTCTTCTCGTTTGCCTATACAAGGAAGAATACTGTGGGAAAGACCTTCGTTATTGTGAACCCGGTGTTTAAGGAGGCCCTTGTGCAAACCCTGACCGGGATGGGTTTTGCAGGCGACGAGCGGGCAAAGAAGGCTGAAGAGGTCATCGCTCATGTTCACGAGACCGGGACAATACAGGACCTGCACTGGCTGCCGAAAGGTTTCCTTGCGCTCTTCAAGACGGCGCTTGATATCCCGTGGCGGGACCACATACGGATGCAGGCCAGTTTCCAGAAGCATGTCCACGCCTCGATCAGCAAGACCATCAACATGCCCGGCTCGGCTTCACGAGAGGACTGTGAGGAGGCGCTCATGATGGCATGGAAACTCGGCCTCAAGGGAATCACCATTTACCGGACCGGGAGCAGGGATGATGTCGTGCTCGCATTAAAAGAAAAGAGCCCAACCCCCGAAGTACCAGCCCCTGCCACGACCGCAACGTCCATGAGGGGGGTGCCAGAGAAAATCCCGTCTTTGTCCATAAACAGGCCCAAGGAACTGGCCGGCCGGACCTATCTCTGCCAGTCAGGATGCTGCCGGCTCTATGTGACGGTGAACCTGATGGAAGGAAAACCCATGGAGGTCTTTATCAGGACGGTCGGAAACGGGGGGTGCGACGCGAACAGCAGCGCCCTTGGCCGTGCAATCAGCACCGGCCTCCAGAGCGGTGTGCCTTACGGGAGGTTTGTCAAGCAGTTCGCAAAAGTGAACTGTATCTCCGCTATCAAGAACCCCTCTTCAGAAGGCCATTCCTGCGCAGACGTGGTCGGTCGGTGCATCGAGCTCTCGGCCAAAAACCAGAGTATCGCGACCTTAAATGACTGGACTATCAGAAAGACCGACGAGAAACGGCTCTGCCCCGAATGCCAGGAGCCCCTTGACTTTGGTGAGGGCTGCAACCAGGGGATCTGCAAACACTGCGGCTGGACCGGATGCAGCTGAGTTTTTATTGTACTCGCTTGCATATCCGTCGTAAAATAATTCAATTTTCAGGAAAAGATCGGTTGGCTTTATCCTGTATTAACCAAATGCAGGTTATTGCGATGTGGTGAAGCGATGTTCTCGGTGTTATATCTCGATGACGATGCCGCGCTGCTCGATCTCGCTAAAATATTTCTTGAAATGTCAGGAAAACTGCGGATTGATACGGCCCCGTCCGTCGGGGAAGCACTCGATAAGACAAAACACCGGAAGTACGACGGTATCATCTCCGATTACGAGATGCCCGAGATAAACGGCGTTGAATTCCTCCGGCATATCCGCCTCCACTATCCCAGTCTCCCGTTTGTCCTCTTCACCGGGAGGGGCAGGGAAGAGATCGCCATTGAGGCCCTCAATAACGGCGCCGACTTCTATCTCCAGAAAGGCGGGGACCCGAAGTCCCAGTTCGCCGAACTTGAATACAATCTCCTGCATGCCATCGACCGCAAACGGGCGCGTGACGATTTAAAGGAGTCCCGGCAACTGATGGCAAATCTTATCGATTTTCTCCCGGATGCGACGTTTGCCATCAACCGTGAGAACAAGGTAATCTCCTGGAACCGGATGATGGAAACGATGACCGGGATTCCCGCCAGTGCAATCCTCGGAACCGAAAATTATGCACAGGCCCTCGCGCAGTTTAATGAAGAACGGGTCCCGCTGGTGGATCGTGTTCTCAATACTAAATCTGGACAGGCAACGGCGGATCCGGCCCTGACCCGGGACGGGAATTCTCTCATCTCTGAATTCTACAGCCCGACACTGTATGGTGGCAAGGGGGCCCATCTCTGGATGATTGCATCCCCGCTCTGCGATACTGGTGGCAACGCGATCGGTGCAATTGAATCCATCCGCGATGTCACCACAAGGAAGGAATCTGAAGAGAAACTTCAAAATGCCTATGGGGAGCTGAACGCCGCTTACGAACAGCTGACCGCCACCGAAGAAGAACTCCGCCAGAATTACGAGGAACTGACAAGAGGCCAGCACGAGCTCATCAAAAGTGAAGAG
>Ga0209099_1003197_pt1 | contig 13536 bp, 11 predicted proteins | sample AD_JPNHW2_MetaG_FD_184430 | JGI IMG/M metagenome (GOLD analysis project Ga0209099, IMG submission 184430) | Active sludge microbial communities of municipal wastewater-treating anaerobic digesters from Japan - AD_JPNHW2_MetaG (SPAdes) (version 2) | ecosystem: Engineered > Bioreactor > Anaerobic...
ATAAGTATTTATTTTTATAAGCAAAAAATAATCTCATCCCCCGACACATTCGGCAGCTGGATTAATAATTCAAATCTAAGAATAAGCTTACAAAACTGAATTTATTTTTACTAAATTTTTCCGATTAAAATGAATATTTAAAGAATTTCATAACCACCTTGTACGACACAGGGAAAATAAGTACAAAAAATAACAAATATGGTTGACCTTAACATTTTCTCAAAAAAAATAAAATTATAAATCAGGAAGGTTGACAGAACATTATGGAGATTCTTGTAAGCATTGACGATACAGATAACCTTGAGAGTAAGGGTACCGGGCACCTTGCAGAAATACTGCGGAGTGATATTGAAAAGCTCTACGGAGGGCAAACCTCGCGCATAACACGCCATCAGCTTTTTGTATCTGAAGAAATACCATACACTTCCCACAACAGCGCCATGTGTTTCAAAGCTGATATGGATGTAAGATACCTCGAAGAGATGATTGTCTATGCAGGAAAATTTCTTGAAACTCACAGCGCGGAAGGTTCAGATCCGGGTCTTTGCGTAGCAGTAACCGATTATATAAAAGATAGAGAGAGACTTGTAAAATTCGGTCTTGATGCAACCAGAATAGTGCTTACAAAAAAAGATGCCATGAAGCTTGCCGGTGAATTAAAAATTCACTTATCAGAACATGGCGGCACGGGAGGCGGAATTATCGGTGCTCTTTCGGGAGCGGGACTTCGGCTGTATGGCAGCAACGGAAGATTCAAAGGATGGCTTCCGGTAAAAAATACAGACAGAAAAATTACTGTCGAAAAGCTTTTGAACGATTACGAAATAGATGAAGTGAGAGATATCTGCGGCGGAAATCCTGATCCGATGGAAATTATTACTCTTGATGAGAGGATTAAAACTGTTCTGCTTGACGGGAGGGCGGTTCTTCCTGTAAAAAAAATTGAAGGAAAAAATCCATATTTAATAAATTTAAGCAAAGATGAAATAAGAAAATATTGAATTATAATATCTTGTTACAAATACTCCGCTTTTACAACAAGATAGTGTCCAATTAAACTTTGAGTCATTATAACTTCCTCAATATATGCGATAACAAATAGTTGACTATTTTCTTTTTGTATAATACATTTAACATAATAAGGAGAAAAATTATGGCAGGAAAAATTTTTTATAGAGAAAGAAGACAGGTTGAAAAGGGTGAAGAGAAACCCAGATATACAGTTGCTGCAGTCTATAATATGGAGCTCGCTTTTGTTTCTGAACATTTCAGAAAGTCCGAGCTTGAACAGATCGCTGAAGCAACAGGAGCAGAACTTGTACTTCTGGCCAATGATAAAAAGACAAAAAAACATGGTGATGAAACAAAATAATTTTAAACAGTAATAATCGTTTTTATCAGGTAAGATTATTCTAACTCAAAATTTTGTGATGTCCTAGAGTATATCTGTTAAACTGTCATTCCGGTTTTGCAGCTTCATTAGAATGCAAATACCAAATCTGAGGGAATAAATTTTCAACACCTTCTCTGTGAGATTCCGGTACTACACTATCGCTTCAGCCGGAATGACGAAAGCAAACTTTAAATAAAACTTCCGGAGTAATAAAATGGCCCTGATCAGAGAAAAAGACGGAAAGCGCCTTCATATAAAAAGTAAGCTCATGGGTGAAAGCCTTGTGAGTAAAACGCTGCTGAATGATCTTAATGTTGCTCCGCAGCAGCGGTTGTTTCCTGACGTTACTATTATGAAAGTCGGAGGCCAGTCTATCTCCGACAGAGGGGCAAAAGCTCTTCCACAGGTAGTAAAAGAAATCGGGACAAACAGGGATAAACACAAAATGCTTGTGACTACCGGCGGAGGTACAAGGAGCAGGCATATATATTCAATTGGAATGGAACTCGGTATGCCCACAGGTATGATGGGAAAATTCGGAAGTGCAATTTCCGAGCAGAATGCCCTGCTGGTAGCAACGCTTCTTTCACAATGGGGAGGAATAAAAATCGGTGCTGATCAGATTCTTGAACTCTCTCTATATTATGATCAGAAAGCAATACCGGTAATCGCTGCAATGCCTCCGTATGATCTGTTCTCAGTTCCATCGAAAAACGGACGAATACCGCAGCTCAGAACAGATTCAGGAACAATTATACTCGCTGACCTTATCGGAGCGAAAAACTGTATATTTATAAAAGATGAAGACGGCCTGTATACTGATGATCCCAAGAAAAATCCCGATGCTGTTCTGATTCCGAAAATCAGTGTTGAAGAACTTATAGAAAAAGACCTCCCCGACCTTGCAGTTGAACGATCGTGCCTGACAATTCTTCAGGACAGCGAAGTTGTAAACTCAATACAGATTATAAATGGGCTTAAGGAGGGAAATCTCACCAGGGCGCTTGAAGGAGAACATGTAGGGACAATAATATATTGTGATAAAAAGCAGGAGTTGACTATTCCTGTTTAATGAATTTTTAACGCCATCAGTCACAACCGGTTTAATAAGATACTTTGTTTCTGCTGCTCCTTCGAAATTCGATGAATTTAACTTTTGGTTATTTTTTGGCACGAACGTGATATGTTAAAAATGATATGTTAAAAAAAACAGAGCCAATATATTTAATTAATTGACTTTTTTTACAGATTCTATATGGATTAGCAATATAAAAAAAGAGCCGCTTATAAAAGCGGCCCAAATTGCCTGTTACATTAAACAAATACGATTAATTTAACATGCCATTAATGGCATAATAAATTTAAAGAGTCAACACTTTTTCTACAGCTTGTCCATAATTTTAAAATTAATCAGTAATAATTCCTAAACTTTTTTATAATAGAAAATACACTATTATCCCCGCCGCCTTCGGCGGCGGGGATATATAATTATTTATTTTATACTAAAATATATGTTAAGGAATTAGCATTGAAGATTAATATAAAAAAAGGTGTCCTGAAAAGAACACCTTTTTTTATTCAAAATATAATCTGATTTAACAGACTCTGAATTTACCAATTTCTTTATCACCTTCAACAACATGAATAGCACATGCCAGACACGGGTCAAAAGATCTTACAACTCTTGCGGCTTCAATAGGATTCATATTATCAGCAATAGGAGTTCCGATAAGCGCCTGCTCTACCGGTCCCCTTCCCCCTTTATCATCCTTAGGTGAACAGAACCATGTTGTCGGAACAACCGCCTGATAATTTTCAATTTTCCTGTCCTTTATTACTATCCAGTGACCAAGACCGCCTCTTGCAGCTTCAATGAGGCCTTCACCCTCTCCCTGATCAGGAATAGTGTATGAATTTCTAGGATTTGCGCCCGGCTCAAGATCATCGATCCATTTCAGCATTTCGCTGCCGATAATTTTAGACTCAATTGCCCTTGAAGCATGTCTTCCGAGAGTTGAGAAAGCAGCTGGAACTTCAGAATTAAAAATTTTAAGAACACCGTTGAGTTCCTTTTTAACCTGCTCATTTCCTGAAAGGTAAGATACTACCATTCTTGCAAGCGACCCCACTTCCATAGGCCTGTCGTCATATCTCGGAGCTTTAACCCATGTATAGGCGCCGCTCTTATTGGGATCTGCAATAGTTTCGCCTTTTAACGGATGGAGATTTGAACCTGATTTGTATCTCGCGTATTTGACCTGCTCTCTGATTTTTGAAGAATCAAACTTCTCAAGTTTCCCTGCGTCAACGATACCCTGCTGAAATGTAAAATTTTTGCGGTCTTCATCTTTGTCATAAACTCCGTATGACATAAATCTGTCATATCTCCCTAATTTAAAATATTCAGGGAATGCCTTTGCGACAGCAACAACATGAGGGGTATATGTTTCAGTTACAAATTCATTAACTTCTTTAAGAAGTTTTTTGAACTGTTTGATTTTATCCCTTGTGGGTATAGTTGTTATGCCGCCCGGGACAAGAGCAATCGGGTGAGGAGCTCTTCCTCCGAACAGAGCAACCATCTGGTGAGCTTTCTGCCTTATATCGAGAGCTTTCACATATCCTGCTATTGCATCAAGATTAGTAGCAGCATCTTTTATATAAAAATCTTTTCCTTCATATCTCGGCAGGAAAGGTCCGCCTGCGGTAATCTCGTCTTTTCTTCCTTTTTTAACAGATATTTCATTTTTTACCCAGTCTCTGATTCTCACCATTCCGTCATCTGAGCCTTTGTATTGGAGAATCGCAGTAATATCAACAAAATCAAGAGCAGCCAGATGATAAAAATGCAGAATATGCGATTGGAGAGTATTTGCTCCTAAAATCATATTTCTTAAAATACGTCCGTTTTTTGTAGGTTTAATATTAAATGCGTCATCAAGACATCTGCTTGAAGCCTCACCGTGAGAGACAGGGCATACTCCGCAGATTCTCATGACAATCTGGTTAGCATCAACGGGATTTCTTCCCTGCAGAATTGTTTCATAACCACGAAACATATCACCACGGCATTTTGCATCAACAACTTTACCATTCTGAACATCCATCTCAATTGATAGATGCCCTTCTATCCTTGTTAACGGGTCTATATATACCTTAGCCATTGATTACACCTCCCTTCACACCTTTGCTCAAAATACCGGCTAATTTAGGCTGATCAGTTACTTTATCCGCATGAAGATTCTGATAAATACCTCTTGTCCCATAATCGGGGAATACTTTTTCAGTACATCCTATACAGCCCGAACCGCACTCAGTACATGAGTTGGCTCCATCATTCCATTTCCTTTTAGGAATATCACATCCTGAATCCATTCCGAGGCACCCGAGATTATAAAGGCAGCCGTCTCCATCACCCCATTCTTTTGCGAAGATTCCCCGTTTGTAATAATAAAGTCTTTCACACTGTTCGTGAACTGTTTTGCCATAAAACATTTTAGGCCTGTTATATTCATCAAGTTCAGGTATACCTTTTAAAAGTACATGAAGAAGAGTCCCCACCATCCAGTCAGGATGAGGAGGACACCCCGGAACATTAAGCACCACTTTATTTTTGAGTATTTCTGAAACAGGCACAGCACCGGTCTGATTGTCGCCGAATACAGGACTTTTTCCTGCAGGAATTCCGCCGTATGCAGAACATGTCCCTACCGAGACAACGGCAATTGCATTTTTACCGAGTTCTTCCACCCACTCTTTTACTCCAACGGCTTTCCCGTTAACTTCACCTATTGTACAGAATGTATCATTCTTTGTCGGTATTGCACCTTCAACAATAAGGACAAAATCTTTTCTCTGTTTCTTTACAGCTTCTTCAAGAACCTTTGTCGCTACCGAACCGGTTCCTGCCATAACAACTCCCTGATAATTAAGACTGATATGCTCAGTGATTACACTAACTATATCGGGGTTAAGCTTATTTAGAAGAGATACAGAACATCCGGAGCATGACAGCCCCTCCAGCCATATAACATTTGTTCTGGCAGTCGCCTGTTCAAGCGCTTTCTTACACCCCTGAATCATTACTCCAGGGAAAGCAAGGGCAGCAGTAGTACCGCCCATAATTTTCAGGAATTCCCGTCTATTCAATGCCATAAAATCCTCCATCAAATTATTTTCCCGGTTGTGATAATATTGTCCCTGACCTGCGGGGCCCTTTTACGATGGTCTTATAAGGAAGCTCTTCCTCTTGAGCCATTTTTTAAAGGAATAATATTCACAACAGGCTTTTTAACTGCGGCGTCTAAAATATATTCCACAGCTTTTGGTATTGATTTTTTTACAGAATCACTTATGCCTATCTCCAATGAATTGATATCTTCCGGTACAACTCCGATTATTTCAATCTCCGGATTCTCACCAGTCAATGAAAGCATATCTATAATTTTTTTTACGCCCATTTCGTGAAGAGAAAACTTGTTATTGCTGTCTATCAGATATTTAGCGGGGAATTTATAAACGCTTCCCGGTTTATCATCAGCTTTCAAAGCATCAACAATAACTATACGTTCTCTTCCCGACATCAAAGACAGAAGGTCGTACCCCAAAACTCCTCCATCTGCAACTTCAATGTTTTTCGGTAGATCTTTAACGGAATTAATTATTTCATTAACGATGAATACCCCAAGCCCGTCATCCTTATGAAGAATATTTCCGATCCCCAGAATAAGAACTTTTTTTGATTTAAATTTTTTCATTACAGCCGGTCCCTGTCAATGACACTCCATGCATTTCTGAGGCCCCTTCCCTTTAGCAATATGGCAATCAACACAAAGACCATGCATAGTTTCATAACCAGGCTGCCCGTTATGACATTTTGCACACTGTTTAATACGCGCATCATTGCCTTTTTTATGATGGCAGTCTATGCACGCCAGACCCTGTTCTGCATGTACCTTATGCGATATGGTAACCGCACCGACATTCCCCTTGTATGGAGACACTCCATCGGCCTGTTTTCCATAAGCGGTAACCTTGGTTATCACTACTTCATCAGTATCAACCGGATTGCCTCTATTAACCCATGGATCGGAATCACAGGCCAGCATCACGAGAGAAAAGATACACAATAACACAGGGAAAAGTTTAGAAATTTTCACATGACTTCTCCTTTTATTTATTTAACTTACACTGGCAAGTTCATTAATATTATTAATACTTTATATCGATAAAATTAATAAATAATATCTGTCAACAACTTTAAACATCATGCTTTGCATAATATAAACTATCAGTTAATGCTTTAATGTGTCATATTTAACATATTAAAGCGAATAGTCAACTACATAACATATCTTTTTTGACATAAAAATTATTAATAGTCAAATATTTATCCTGCAGTCATAAAAAAAGAAAAACATATTTTGTGATACCAGTTGGAAGTATAACAAAAAAGATGCGGTTAATTGTGAACAGGATTAGAAACTTAAGAATATATAAATAAATCAGAAATCCGTATTGAGCGATATAATGAAGGATTTGCAGAGAAAATTACAAAAGTGGTAAGAATTTTCTGCCGGAACAGGGTAAAAATAAGACGCGAAGAATAATTATTCCAGCCGCATCAGAGCGCAGCTGGAATGTATTTACTGCAGATCTATGGCAGTTGCATTACTATTTTTCAATTTTCATTTTAGCATTTTTCCAGTCAGCTAACAACGTTTGATTGATGTCAGGATAAGCAAGCGATATAAGTTTTCTATAGGACAGGTAACTTCTGCTTCCGGTATTACAGTATACGATAATTTTTTTATTTTTCGGCAGTATTCCTGATTCTGAAGCAAACTTCTCTGAAGGGATGTTGATAGCTGTGGGGATATGGCCCTGCCTGTATTCAGATGCATCACGTACATCAACAAGAACGTAGTCTGATTTGTTACCGTCAATTATTATTTTGAGATCATCCGGTTTGAGCATCCTGGTTTCTATTTTCTTTCCATACTCGGAGCCGGCAACGATGGGAAGCACTCTTTCTTCCCACACAGGAAATCCCTCACTATAAACCGAGACATTAGTATAACCGAGAGGTATAATTTTTTCGGCAAGCTTCTTGCTCTTACCGCACTGAACTCCGTTGCAGTAAATAACAATGAGCGTTGATTTATCAGCAGGAAGAAGTTTTTTGTTTTCATCAAAGTTCTTTTCAGGGATACTGACTGCACTTTTTATGTGTGCTTCCTGATACTCCTGAGGTGATCTCGCATCAATAAGCAGGAAAGTTTTTTTCTGCGCGAACAATTTTTTTAACTGATTTGTATCAATAATTTTAAATTGAGCTTCAGCAAATAAAGCCGTAGTAAAACCTAAAAACAGTAAACTTATGAAAAGAGTAAAAATAAAGTTCCCCTTTTTCATGTAATTTTTTATCCTCATAATAATCTCCTCCTAAAATTTAATTAATCGATACATTATGATTTTTCCCTGTCAATAAAATTAAATTTATTAATATTCAATATCAATATTGTTAAATAAACTGATTCTCTTTTACCGTAAAGTTTCTTTTCATTTATCAAAAAATGTCAGTTAACCGGCAGAAAATTTTCGGGCAGCACAATATTAAAACGGTCGGGGCCAGAATTAAACCAGCAGAAAAATAAATCTTCTTAACCGTTCTGCAGTAAACGCAGAACACCGGCCTCATTTGCCGGTTATAATAATCAGAAAAGATTTTTTTTAAATGCAGCAGAAGTTAAAACTCTGGAACAAGATGCAGAAGAATTATCAGATAATTTAATTTTCAATCACAGTTGCTTTAACTACAATTTTTATCAGTTTATTATTAGGATCATTTGTATACACCCTGATTGTTCTCATCATTTCACCAAGGTTCGTTTCAGTGTTAAGTTCAATTTCAAGTTTACCACTCTCCCCGGAAGGAATTTCTCTTTCCGACAGAAGAGTACCGGTGCAGCTGCAGCTTGCTCTTACTCTTTCAATCACAAGAGTATCTTTACCGGTATTTTTAAAAATAAAAGTGTGTTTCAGCACTGCTTCTTTGTTCACTTTCCCGAAATTGTAAGATGTCTCTTCAAATACAATTACTGATTTTGCTTCACAAAATATCACCGGCAACAGCACAATAAGCAATATGCAAAACAGATATTTTTTCATTTCAAAATCCTTTTCTTTCGGAAATTTTCATTAAAACAGCAGATAATCCTATTAACCCGCCGGCGGTAATAAGGTACACTAAAAGTATTATCAGGTAAAACGGGGCATTATTCTTAACAACTTAAAAATCTGGGTTGCCCGGGGCTCGAACCCGGGACCTACTGATTAAGAGTCAGTTGCTCTACCAGTTGAGCTAGCAACCCGTTATGCTGAGGCACAAGGATTCGAACCTTGGATGACGGAGTCAGAGTCCGTTGCCTTACCGCTTGGCGATGCCTCAATAATCTTGAGTCCCTCAAATACAAAAATAAATGTAAAGAATTTACCGGGAGATATGCCCCTTGACCCCGTATAAAAGTCAATAACCATAATATACAGATTAAAAACACACCAACAAAAATCAATTAAATTAATATATTAAATTCATATTTTTAAATAATTTTCATGTTCTTTACACATGTTTTAAATTAAGGAGTGTCAGTCATCCTGTCAAACAAATTATTTGCAAGTCTGATACAATTTGCCCCCCACTCTAATAAAACGTTGTCCGGGGTATATAGTCTAATGGAAAGATTGAATTGATTATTTATCAAATACTGACTTGTAAAACAGGAATGCGGGAATATGTGACAACGGAGAAGGCTATCCTTTTATTAAGAATATTTTCTTTTTAATCTGATAATTGAATTTTTCATGCTGTCAACTACACTCCGGGTCATAATAGAACCCGGAGTGTAATTTTATGCTATATTTTTTCGATCTTCACTGAACACGCCTTGTATTCAGCGGTTTTTGTTTCAGGGTCAAACACATTGTTGCAGAGCCAGTTTGCATTCCCTTCGCTGAAGTGAAATGACATCCAGACCATTCCTGCAGGAATTTCATCCGTAACCTTCGCTCTAACTTTAACCGATCCCCGGCGTGAGCTTACCTGAACATACTCTCCATGTACAACTCCGAGTTTTTTCGCATCAGCTTCGGACATATCCACTCTTTCTTCAGACATCATCTGGTTAAGACCGGTTTTATCAGAGAGTACACGTTCTAAACCGCATCTTCCGGTCTGAGTTCTTGTGTGATAATGGAACAGGCGGCGACCTGTACTGAGGACAAGAGGATATTCTGCATCGGCAACCTCCGCCGGCGGAGTCCATTCAATACCCTTGAACAGTCCTTTTCCGCGTGTAAATTTACCGTCTCTATGCAGAAATTTTGTACCTGAATGTTCTTCGTTTGGACATGGCCACTGAAGCCCGTCATCCTCCAATCGGCTGTACTTGATTCCCGCAAAAGCCGGAGCAACCATTGAAAACTCATTGTCCCAGATTTCCTGTCCGCTGTTTGATGTCCACTCGTGGCCCATTCTCCTGGCGATCTGTTTGAAAATCCACCAGTTCGGCATTGCCTGTCCCGGCGCATCCTTGATTTTACGTACACGATTAATACGGCGTTCACTGCTTGCGAATGTACCTTCATCTTCACACCATGCTGCCGCTGGAAGTATTACATCGGCAAACCGGGTGGTTTCAGTATGAAATATATCGTTGCAGACAAGGAATTCGGCAGATTCGAGTTCATGCTCAACATGAGTAATATTCGGATCTGTCCGTGCAAGGTTCTCTCCGAAGATATAGAATGCCCTTACCTTTTTAGAAGGAAGAGCGGCCATCATATCAGGAATCATAAGGCCAACTTTATCCGGGAGACTATGCACTCCCCAGGCCTTCATAAACTTTTCACGGTTTGCCGGATCAGTAACAGCCTGGTAACCGGGATAAACATTAGGCAGAGCCCCCTGGTCGCATGCGCCCTGAACATTGTTCTGTCCGCGAAGAGGATTAACACCTCCGCACTCCATACCCATGTTCCCAAGAAGCATCTGGAGGTTTGATGTAGACATAACGTTATTTTTACCGCATGTGTGCTCGGTTATTCCAAGTGTATAGCAGAGCATTCCCGGTTTTATTGCTGCCATTGTACGGGCAATCTCTTTGATTAAATCAGATGATACGCCGGAAATTTCTGCAGCGCGTTCAGGAGTGTACTTCATAACAACAGCTTTCATCTCTTCAAACTGTTCTGTATTCTCTTCAACAAATTTTTTATCATAAAGATTTTCTGTAATCAGAACATGCATTAAACCATTAATGAAAGCTACGTCTGAGCCGACTTTTATCTGCGCAAATATATCGGCTTTTTTAGAAAGTGCCTGATTCCGCGGGTCAACAACAATCAGTTTTGCACCTTTAAGTTTTGCACGTTTTACAAAATATGAAGCTACAGGGTGAGCCTCTGTCATGTTTGTCCCGATGAGGAAAAGAAGTTTCGCGTTTTCAAATTCTCCGAAAGAGTTTGTCATCGCGCCTGATCCGAATGTAGTTGCCAGACCGGCAACAGTTGGAGCGTGTCAGGTCCGGGCGCAATGGTCAATGTTATTGGTACCTATTACCGCCCTGAATAATTTCTGCATATAGAAGGAGTCTTCGTTGATGCTTCGGGCGCAGCTTACACCGGCAATCGCATCAGGTCCTGATTCTTTAATGATCTGTTTGAATTTATCTGCTACAAGATCAAGAGCTTCATCCCAGGTTGCTTCCTGAAATACGCCTTTTGCATCTTTTATAAGAGGTGTAGTTAATCTTTCCTTTGAATAGATAAAGTCATAGCCGTAACGTCCCTTAACACAGAGATGCCCGTCATTCGGTTTTGCGCCTTCAACACCTTTTATACGAACAATCTGGTCACCTTTCATGTGAAGTTCCTGCTGGCATCCAACGCCGCAGTACGGACATGTCGTTCTTACTTTACGGATTTCCCATGGACGCCCTTTACCGATAGCCTTCTTTTCAATTAAAGCTCCGACAGGACAGGCCTGAACGCAGTCACCGCACTGAACACATGAGGAGTCCCCCATTGGCAGGTCCTTATCGCATACTACATGTGTATGCCCGCCGCGATTCCCCATTTCCAGAACTTCGTTTACAACCATACGGTTACATGCTTCAACGCATCTTCCGCACTGGATACACTTGTTTCCGTCTCTTATTATAAACGCGCCGGATTCATCTTTTTCTTCGTGTTCCTCAACAACAAATGCCGGAGTTTCTATACCCAGGTTGTATGCAGCCTCCTGAAGTTCACAGTCTCCGTTTCTCTGGCAGGTAAGGCAGTTATGGTTACCGTTTGCCAGAAGAAGGTTAACCACCATTTTTCGCGCATCAATAACACGCGGGCTGGCTGTCGATATTTTCATTCCCTCTGCAGGCATAAGCGAACATGAAGTCTGAAGATTCCTTATTCCATCAACCTCAACAACGCACACCCTGCACATACTTGCAGGTCCCAGTTTCTTAAAATAGCAGAGTGATGGAATATATATACCGTTATCACGCGCGATCTGGAGTACGGTTTTTGTCCCATCAAAGGCAAATTCTCTGCCATCGATGTATATCGTCTTACTCATCGTATATTTTCCTCCTTATTATCTATTTTTTAACCAGCGCTTCAAATTCCGGCCTGAATTTACTTACCATCGCCTGAATCGGAACTGCAAAAGCTTCACCCGTCGGGCAGAGTGTGAGACCTTTAATATTCGCAGTAAGATGCAGAATCAGATCTATATCTTCAATTGTACCTTTGCCGTGAACCAGGTCGTGAAGCTTACTTTCAATTACCAGAGAACCCTCACGGCATGGGACACACTGACCGCAGGATTCATGATGATAAAACTGAATTGAACGAAGTGCAAGCTCCGGAATTGAAACTGTATCATTAACTACCATGATTCCGCCTGAACCTAAAGCGGTTCCCGCTTTAACACATGAATCATAATCAAGAATCAGGCCTTCAGCTTCTTTCGCAGTAAGGATCGCAACTGACAGACCTCCGACAATCACGCCTTTGAGTTTTCCTTTTACTCCGCCCGCTGCTTCAAGAATCTCTTTAAGAGGTGTACCCATGGGATACTCAAATATACCCGGTTTGTTTACATGCCCTGATACTCCGTAAATTTTAGGGCCAAAGTTATTTACAGTTCCTAATTTCTGATATGCAGCTGCGCCGTTCTGAACGATATAAGGAATACATGACAGCGTCTCAACATTGTTTACAACAGTAGGACATCCATAGAGTCCGAAATTTGCAGGAAACGGCGGTTTAACACGCGGATTTCCCCGTTTTCCTTCGAGTGATTCTATCTGCGCGGTTTCATCCCCGCAGACATATGAACCGCCGCCCCTGTGAACAATAATGTCAACATGGGAAAGCTGGCCGTCTTTTTTAGCTTCGTCAATTGCTGTATCAAGAATATCAGCAATCCAGTCAAATTCGCCCCTGATGTAAATGAAGGCTTTTTCAGCTTTCAGGGCAAATGCACTGATTGCAATACCTTCAATGACGAGGTGCGGATTGAACTCCATTATCTGCCTGTCCTTGAATGTTCCCGGCTCACCTTCATCAGCATTGCATATTAAATATACAGGTCTTGAATCATTTTTAGGAAGGAATGACCATTTCATACCTGCCGGGAAACCTGCTCCGCCGCGCCCTCTAACTCCCGCTTCTTTCACCCCGGCAATGATATCCCCAGGTTTCATCGCAAGAGCTTTTTTAAGGGACTGGTAGCCTCCGTTGCCTTTATAAAAAGCAAGAGTACGGCAGTCTTTCTTTGTACGGTCGTTGAGCAGTATTCCGCATTTTGATACAAAGGTCATTGACGGATCATTAACAGGCTCTTTACCGCTTTTAAGGGCTTCGATAAGAGCATCTGTTTTTGAGATAGTCATGTTTTCATAGTAACGGTCATTGACCTGGATTACAGGCCCTGTAGCGCATGAACCGAGATCCTGCACTGCATCGAGAGTAAACATTTTGTCTTTAGTTGTCTCGCCCGGTTTTATTCCGAGTTTTTTACTCAAGTGAGCAAGAATTTCATCTGCTCCCTGCAAAAAACCGGGTACGCATGTGTCTACCTG
>Ga0209099_1003204_pt1 | contig 13505 bp, 13 predicted proteins | sample AD_JPNHW2_MetaG_FD_184430 | JGI IMG/M metagenome (GOLD analysis project Ga0209099, IMG submission 184430) | Active sludge microbial communities of municipal wastewater-treating anaerobic digesters from Japan - AD_JPNHW2_MetaG (SPAdes) (version 2) | ecosystem: Engineered > Bioreactor > Anaerobic...
AAGCCTCCCGAAGCGCTTCGTACTCATCTCCGAACATCGGGTAGAGTCCGGAAAAGACCATGGATTTGACATCTTTGAATCCCTGAAGCGGTTCCTTCGCAGGATTTTTAGCGGAAGTTACGGTGTCGCCTATCTTAGTATCTCCGACACTTTTAATACCGGCTACAATATATCCTACCTCACCGGGTCCGAGGCTCTCTCTCTTCTCGAGATCAAGCCTGAATACACCCACTTCAATTACAGTGAATTCTTTTCCTGTAGCATAGAATTTAATTACATCATCCTTCTTCACTCGGCCGTCAAAAATCCGCACCTTGATGACGGCTCCAAGATACTGATCGTAGAATGAATCGAAAATAAGTGCTTTCAGGGGGGCGTTATCCACTCCTTTTGGTGCCGGTATATAATCAATTATTTTTTCAAGAAGCTCATCAATCCCGATACCCTGTTTCGCCGAGGTGAGTACCGCATGTTCTGTATCGAGTCCGAGAATTTTTTCAATCTGGTTTTTTGTTGATGGGATGTCAGCGCTTGGCATATCTATTTTGTTTATTACAGGGAGTATTTCAAGATCATTCTCAAGGGCAAGGTAGAAGTTGGCAATGGTCTGAGCCTCCACCCCCTGTGAAGCATCAACGATAAGAATTACTCCGTCGCATGATGATAAGGCCCGCGATACCTCATAAGTGAAGTCAACATGCCCTGGAGTGTCAATAAGATTGAATGTATAGTCAATGCCGTTTTTCGCGATGTAATTGAGGGTAATGGCATTGGATTTTATGGTAATCCCTCTTTCCCGTTCAATATCCATAGTATCAAGCATCTGATCTTTTCTGTTCCTGTCATTGACAAGGCGGCATTTTTCGATAAGCCTGTCAGCAAGGGTCGATTTCCCGTGGTCAATATGGGCAATTATTGAAAAATTACGTATATGAGATAAATCCATTTTTTAATGGGTCTCCTGATTGTTAATATAATAATTACAAGTTCCTGATTATAGCAATAATTTATGTCTGTTGTTGGCAAGTATTTTTTATTCGGATTTTATTCAAAGGGGATTCGTATAATCGATAATTATTATATAGATTAGAATAGATAAAATTTATTGATTTTATCGTTGAATGGCCTTATATAATCTGATCATAAGGATTATCCTTTTAAATCCGGCCGAAGCTGAAATATAAATTTAACATAGAGCTGTTGAGGACTTTTTGAAACAAACGGGGCCCGCTGACTCCGGCACGTGAGAAGATGGAGATTGTTCTCACGTACCGGCTGGTAAATATTGCTTCATCTTTTCTCGAGAAGCCGAGCCGGCGATATTTAGTCTAAATGCAGGCAGGTTACTTACTATATAAGTTCTTACATAAAGCCTTTGTCGTTTTGTTATAAATTGCCGGTCAGATAATCAGAATTTATTTCTATCCAGCATTATCAGCGTGCAGTCCTGAATAACTGTAATTCCTGCTTCTTTCAGCCGTTCATCGAGCAGCGGATGCTCTGTCCCCGGATTAAGTATCACTCTTTTGGGATTTACTGATATTATATCATCTATATAAGTAAGTGCTTTATCCGGATTGAGATATACTGTAATTGTATCTATAGCTTCAGGGCAGTCTTTTAATGATCTATAACAGTGCAGTCCTTCAACCTCTTCATAGAGGGGGTTTACAGCCTCAACGGTATGCCCTTTGGCCATCAGGAGTTTTATCGCGCGGTTTGCAAATTTTTCCTTGTGATTGGTTGCACCGAGTACAGCTACAATTTTTCCCATATTACTTCATGAACTCATACATGACAATTGCTGCTGCGACTGAAGCATTGAGCGAAGATACTTTTCCTTTCAGCGGAATTGATACAATATAATCGCACTTCTCCTCTGTAAGTCTTCTCATCCCTTTCCCTTCACTGCCGATTATGATACATGCTGGATGAACATCCTTGAGTCCGGTAATTGGAACAGTCCCGTGATCGCTTGTCCCGACTATCCAGAAACCGAGTTCCTTCAGTTCATCCAGAAACTGCGAAACGTTTACTATTGTGATAATCTCAACATGTGCTGTAGCGCCTGCTGAAGTTTTAATAACTGTTTCATTTACTTCTGCGGAATTATTTTTAGGGAGAATGACAGCCCCGCATCCCAGGGCCTCGGCTGAGCGTATTATTGAGCCGAGGTTGTGCGGATCTGTGATCTGGTCCAGTAATATTACTGTTCCTTTGTCCGCAGCAATTTTTTTTAATACTTCGAAGGGATCGCTTTCCTTTTTATCAGCAGGAATGTGCAGTGCAACTCCCTGGTGTGTTGATGAGGAGCTGAAGTCTTTAAAAAAAGATTTATCTTCTGTAATAATTTTTACTTTTTTTCTTCTGCAGAGATTCTGTATATCAATTATTATTTTCCCGTGAGCAGAGGAGGACAGGTGGAGTTCAATTCCGCTTCCGTCATCAATACTGTTCAGGTACTCAATTACGGGATTTCTTCCTGATATTATTTTTTTCTTTTCCATCTTGTACCGTCTTTAGTATCTTCAAGGATTATCCCTTCGTTTTTGAGAAGTTCACGGATCTCATCAGCGCGCGCGAACTGTTTATCTTTTTTTGCCTGTATCCTTTCATTTACCAGCTGGTCGATTCTGTCTTTGCCGGCATTATTGTCTTCACCGGTACCATAGAATACAAATCCGAATACCTGGTCGAGTTTCTTCACTGCTTCAAGAATTTTCTCTGCATCTTTTCCGGATACTTTATCCTCCGAGATCAATGAATTTACTTTATGTATAAATTCAAAGAATACTCCAAGCCCGCCTGATATGTTAAGGTCATTATCAACTGTTTCACTGAAATCATTAATCAGCGCCGGGCAGATATTTTCTATTTCAGGATTTTCTCCTGCCGCGTTTTTTCTGTCGTTTAGTCGTACTATAAAATTATCAATACGTTCCAGGGCCTGGTCTGCCTGTGTTATTCCTTCCAGTGTGAAGTTAAGCTGCTTCTTGTAATGCGCTGACATTAGAAGATATCTTATCGAGCGGGGGGAATAACCTTTAGCGAGAAGATCTCTCAGTGTATAGAAATTCCCCGCAGACTTGGACATTTTCGTACCGTCAACAAGGAGATGTTCAGTATGAATCCAGTGGCGCACGAATGTATCCCCATATGCGGCTTCACTCTGCGCAATTTCGTTTTCGTGGTGAGGGAATATAAGGTCAACTCCGCCTGTGTGTATATCAATTGTTGTCCCGAAAATTTTTCTTATCATTGCAGAACACTCAATGTGCCACCCCGGTCTGCCCGGTCCGTATGGAGTTTCCCAGAAGGGTTCGTTCTCCTTCGGAGCTTTCCAGAGGGCGAAATCGCGGACGTCCTCCTTCTCGTACTCATCCGCATCAAAACTCACTCCCGATTTTATCTCTCTCTTATCGAGAAGGGATAGTTTGCCGTAGTTGGGGAATTTTGCTATATTAAAATAGAGCGAGCCATCTTTTTTATAGAGTATTCCGTTTTCATCAATTTTCTTTAAGATATTTATCATCTCATCGATAGATTCGGTTGCTTTCGGATTATGTTCTACGGTTTCGATGTTAAGTGTTCTCAGGTCTTCGTAAAAGATTTCTGTATATTTTTCAGTGTATGCGGCGAGTGTAATCCCCTCCTGCATAGATCCTTTAATTGTCTTGTCATCCACATCTGTAATATTCATTGCGTGGTCTACGCGGAAGCCACGGAATTTAAGGTAGCGTCTGAGAAAATCATTGAATATAAATGTTCTGAAATTGCCTATATGCGCGTAGCTGTAAACTGTGGGTCCGCAGGAGTAGATTGTAACCGCAGGGTAATCTTCAGGTTTATCTCTCTTTTTTCCGCCCGGAATAAGTTCATCGATTCTCCTGGTCAGTGTGTTGTATATTTTAAGGGACACGGCATCCTCCGGACTGGTATTTTAAACCTGTAAATGCGATAATTTTACAGGAAAGTTCCTTATGGAAAATAACTTCTTCGGGGGATATTTATGTCAAACATTTTTCAGGAGGTTATTCGTCGTCATCCGCGTGCATTACTTTTTCTTCAACTTCTTCATATTCAGATATTACTTCTGCCAGCCTTTCACTCTGGATACCGAATGTGACCGGGATGTTAAGCATTGCTGCTTCATCGGGATTTGCGTTCATATGCGCAATGAATTCGTGCAGCTGTTTTATATACTCGATGAGTTCTTTCAGTTTACGGTTTTTTCTGTCTATAACACGTTTGGTTTCTGCTACATAGTTCTGTAAAAGCTTGCCCTGTTTCTGAAGTCTCTGCTGCAGTTCCAGAGCGGTATCGTAGAATTCTTTATCGACTTTCTGAAAATCTATCCGCGCGAATATAACTTCATCCTTCGCCCGCTCTTTCTCCATAGTGGTGATAATTTCATTCAGTTCTTTTATGGAGAATAGATCATCAGTGGATGTCTGTACCCATTTTTTTCCGCTGTCATCAGTGAACTCTCTGAGGTCAGGTATTATTGCTTTTTTGTCTCTTTTTTTCATCGGGTCTCTAAAAAAGTTTTCTCCTCGGATAATTATCGGCTGAAGGATGATATAAACTTAGAACTGTATACATGATAATAGTACCAAAAAAATAATATTTTGTGCAGCTGGTATTTTATGAAACATTCAATCAATTGTTATTTAATATTGTAAATGCAGATTATTATCAGGCGGATACATGTTAATATATAACAGCTTTATGAGGAATTTACGGGAAACATGTATGTTTTCCGGAATTTATATAAAAATTCAGAAAAACAGTAAATTTATAAGGTTTAATATTAGTCAATGATAAGTTTATGTTAATAAATCTTTATGGATTATTAAAAAAAATGATAATAAATTGAATAATAGTAAGATTTAGCAGAAAAAATATTTGACAAGTTGTATAAATAATGTTTCGATTAATTTGAAAAGTTTTTTGGCGGTTTTTGTTTCCTGAATGCCGACTTAGTATTTTGAGTTAACATTTTTGCTTCCTCTTTATCTCCCCCTGGATTTAACAGGGGGATCTTTTTTTACTCCATCTGCCGGATTTAATGAAATTTAATTTTTAGATATTTTAATATGAATTTTATTGACATGATACTCTCACGTAAAATGATACACTAAAAGCAGGATTAAATGTTTAGTAAAAATAGTATAATTTCAGAAAATACAGCAAAAGAACTTTCGCAATTCGGCAAACTTGAGTTCAATTCCTCTCTTGCCCTCTGCACTACTTTTAAGACCGGCGGAAATGCGGATCTTATCATTGAACCTTACAGTGAAGAATCGATTGCTTCGATTATGCCGTTTCTAAAACGGGAGGGGATACCTTTTCATATTATAGGGGGAGGTTCTAATCTTCTAATCAGCGATAGAGGGCTTCGCGGAGCTGTAGTTAAAATTTCAGGACTGGAGAATAGTTTTCACCTGTCGGGAGAATATATTTACGCAGGGGCGGCTTTAAGCAAGGAGAGGTTTATCCGTGAAGCTATTAACGCAGGTTTCGGCGGTATTGAATTTATGGCGGGTATCCCCGGTTCTATCGGCGGAGGTATATTCATGAATGCCGGAACATACATGGGCTCATTTGTCGATATATTAAAAAAGATAAGGGGAGTTGACTACAGCGGTTCACTAATTGAAGTTGATGCGGGAGCTGACATTTCCGGTTACAGGAAAATGAATCTGCCGGAAAATACTGTAATTACAGGCGGGCTTTTCTCGCTCACTCGTGCCGAAGATATTAATGAAACAAAAAAGTGCGTGGAAGATATAATCAGTGACAGGTGGAATAAACACCCTATGGAGTATCCATCTGCGGGATCTGTGTTTAAAAATCCTGAAGGTTTTTCTTCATGGAAGCTTGTTAATGACAGCGGTCTCAAGGGATTTAGAATAGGCGGAGCGATGGTATCTGAAAAGCACACCAATTTTATTATAAATGCAGGTAATGCTTCATCGAACGATATTTATAATCTCATAAGACATATACAGGAGACGGTTCATAAAAGTACCGGAGTGCATCTTGAAACAGAGATTAAAATTCTGGGAGAGTTCTAATGGTAAAGAACTCTGTTAAGCTCTCAACAATCGATTTCTGTGCCGTAGATCTTGAAACTACAGGCGTTAATCCTGCGTTTGATAAAATCGTGGAGATCGGGGCTGTGCGATTCAGGATTGACGGCGGAAATATCTGTTATCAGACCCTTGTTAATCCCGGGGTCCATATTCCCGAGAACGTGATTCGTATTCATGGAATTACCGACAAAATGGTTTCTGACTCTCCATCTCTTGAAAATATCAGGGATGATTTCTTTTCGTTCATTGACGGGACAGTGCTGGTTATACAGAATCCCCGTTTTGATCTCTCATTTATTGACCGTGCATTCGGCATGAGTAACGCACCGAGACCTGAACTCCTTGCGCTGGATACCGTGAGACTTGCGAAGAAACATTTTACTGATCTTCCGAATCATAAACTCCCGACCCTTGCGTCCCATCTGGGTCTTGAACTGGTGAGCCACCGAGCGCTTGACGATGCGATTGCATGCATGGCAGTATTCTGTGAAACATTAAAAGGTTTCGGTTTAACAGGTGAGTCAACTTTTTCAGATCTTATAAGAATTCATGGAGAGCTGGTCCGTCCCGGAATTGTATCCGAATCATCCATAGGTACAGAGGTGTGGAGAACTATATGTATCGGGGAGGAGGTCACTATCAGGTATATTGACTCTGATGGTATTATTACAACCAGGCATATACTCCCGAAGGAGTTTTTAAAATACGGTAAAAATAATTATATTCTTGCGCACTGTTTTCTGCGCGACAGTGAAAGATGTTTTATGACAAGCCGCATAATGAGTATAGACTGACTACCATTTTTTGGAAAATTTCATTTTGAACATGGTTCCTGTTGTGTTATCAGGATATAATTTTTCAAAACCGTAATAGACAGTAAATTCATACTGGTCATATATAAGCACTCTTCCCGTCGGTCCCCAGACTGTCCCCTTTTTAGTTCCTGAAATTTCATAACCTTCCGGTTCGAACATCGTCCATTCAAAAAATGCGCCGGCATAAATGTAATCCTGGTATATGGAAAATCTGTATTCACTGTCTAATGATAATTGTTTATTCGTGAAGTAGTCATCTCCTGAAAATCCCTTGAAAAATTTATTGCTTACATTCTGATTGTGATAGAATGGCGGATGATTTGATAAAGCGAATATATTGAATTTTAATGACAGGATGCTTAAGTTTTCAAATTCTGCGTCATACACACCTTCCATTTGAATTTCAGATGAATCCTTTTCCTGAAAATAATTTGATAATGTGAAAAGAATATATTTATCGATCCTGTTACCTATCCTTATCGGGATAGGGTCAAATTTTACCCGGAGTTCAGTAAAAGGATGATTGTAAATACCCTCATCCGGAATCAGGTATTGATCTGCTTCATAATCAATTTTAGTATCGTAAACTTTAACCTGCTCAGCCCCTAAGCCTGCATAAATGTTAAGATGCTTCAATAAAGTTATCTCCGGAGCTATAGTGGATCTTACACTTAGAAACTGATATGCGGAAATTCCAAGATCATCCCTTGAAGAATCGCTCTGATAGATTCTTTCCCTGATCAGCGGTCCTATTAAATCATTCTGCATGGGGCTTACTTTATATTCACCGATAAATTCTGCGAATTCTCTGACCGGGGGAAACACCAGGGTATTTTCAGGAAGCCAATTGAAAAATCCGTCAAAACCAAAATCATAACTTGCTCTAAGAGTTGTTTCCAGATAATCTTTCTTTGCAATCAGATTCTCTCTATAATAATACAATGTCGGGATCATCACGAGGGGAAACTTTGTTTCTATTTCGAATCCGAATCCTTCTGTTTTACCAGGTAACACATCGGTATCTTTTTCTTTTGTATCCTCAGCTGCAGCGGTATCTTTTTTATTGCCCGGTTTCTGAACATAAAAATGCAGATCGTATAGTGCGCTGTATCCTCTTAAAAAATCAAAATCAGCTAACTCACCGAGTTTTAATCGTTGAAGTTCTCTATCAAGCTGAATAAGGTTTCCGTCATAGTCCGGTACTTTCATCAATTCGGCTGTAATTTCTTTATCCGGGTATTTTGCTCTCAGATTTTCAAGATTCTTATTTATTACATCTGTATTATAAATTTTCTCCGGAATATCAAGCTGCTGTTTGAATTTAAGCGAATAGTAGTGGTTGAGCTTATGAACAACGATTTTTCCGAGTCTCCCTTCATCGACATACAGCATATATTCGTTATTTCCCTGAATTTCTATGGGGAAAACTCTAACCAGAGTGTAATAGTTTTCTTTATAGAAATTTTTGATAGAAGCTGTAACTTCGGTAAGAGACATCTTCCCTTCTTCAAATCTTCTGAGGTTCAGCAGATCAAAGAGTTCTCTCTCTTCAAATATGAGAGTTCCTCTTATTTTTAATTTTTTTGTGTCCTGGGCATAGATGGATGATGAAAAGATTATAACGAGAAGAATGATTCTGAAGAACTCTATCTTAGATTTCATTTATTCACTAAACTTTATAGAAATTTTCTATAGAAGTTGTAACTTCGGCAAGTGACATCTTTACCTCTTCAAATCTTCTGAGGTTCAGCAGATCAAAGAGTTCACTCTTTTCAAATATGAAGGTCCCTTTTATTTTTAATTTTTTTGTGTCCCGGGCATAGAGGAAAGATGAAAAGATTATAACGGGAAGAGTGATTCTGAAGAATTGTATTTTCTCTTTCATTTATTCACAAAAGAGATTTTTAATAGTATTCATAAGTGTAACAATATTATTATCTTTAAGAGAATAGTACATGAAGTTCGCGTCTTTTCTGCGTAAAATTATATCTGCTTTTCTGAGAACTGTCAGGTGCTGGGAGATATTGGATATTGTTGATCCGAATTTCTGTTCTATTTCACCCACATTTTTTTCACCCTCAAGGAGAAAGCACAAAATTTTAAGTCTGATGGGGTGCGCTATAGATTTCAAAATTTCTGTAGCGGTGTCTATCTGGCATTCTGAAAATAACATTATTTAGGTCCCTTGAGTTGTAGAGTTTAAGTATTTATAGAAATTGTAAAATACTATTTTTATATGTCAAATCATTTTTAAGAGAAATGTTTTATTCAAAGAAGCCGGGCACTGCTTTTCGGAAAGATTTTGAAAAAACTGGTATTTATCATATCATCAGTAAGTTGCATGACTATTTTATTTAGGACATAATGAACTAATAGGTGTTGGCGGAATCCAAATACTTATTGAAATATTAAACTGTTTATAGTAAATAATCTTAATCAATTCTTAATTATACAGGACGGCTGAAAATGATAAAACCTCTTGATGGAATAAAAGTACTCGATCTTACAAGGTATCTCCCCGGTCCGTTTGCAACGCAGATACTGGCAGATTTCGGCGCGGAAGTAATTAAGGTTGAAGAGACAGCAGGTGAGCTGGGACGGTATCTCCCTCCATTCAAAGGAGGGCTCGGTACAAGGTTCTGTTCAGTTAATAGAAATAAAAAAAGTATAGCTCTTAATCTGAAGAGTGAGAAAGGAAAGGAAATTTTTAAAAGACTGGCTTCGGGCGCTGACATTATAATCGAGCAGTTCAGGCCTGGAGTTATGGATAAAATGGGTCTTGGATATAAATCGCTGAAAGCCGGCAATGAGGGATTGATCTACTGTTCACTTACCGGATACGGGCTTAGCGGCCCATGGTTTGACCGGGCCGGGCACGATATAAATTATCTGAATACAGCCGGTGTATCCGCTCTTACTGCCGGTAGAGATGGAGTTCCGGTAATGTCCTCTGTGCAGATTGCCGATATCGCAGGCGGAAGTTTGTTCGCTGTTATAGGGATGCTTCTTGCACTTTTCCACCGGAGCAGAAGCGGGAAGGGGCAGCTCTGCGATATTGCAATGATGGATGGTGCATTGAGTCTTCTCTCATATACTGTGGGTGAATGGTGCGGGAAGGGGAGTGTCCCTGAAACAGGGAGGGAGTTTCTCACCGGCGGATTCGCAATGTACAATACCTACAAATGCAGTGACGGAAAATATGCCGGACTTGGCGCAATAGAAGGAAAATTCTGGAACGGTTTCTGTACAAAGATCGGCCGTGAGGATTTAATCAGCAGTCAGTTTGATATATCAAAACAGGATGAGATGATTGCAGATATCAGCGGTATTATGCTGGGAAAATCAAGAGATGAATGGGTAGAGTTTTTTGCTGATTCAGATATCTGCTTCACCCCGGTGCTTGACTTAGATGAGGTATCTGAACATGAACAGGTTAAGGCAAGGGAGATGCTGCATAAAGTTATGAATTTCAGAGGAAGCGGAGAAGATCTTGTAGTGACCGGAAATCCTGTCAAACTGTCGGAGACACCATGTGAAATAGTATTGGAGTTTCCTGATACCGGCGGCGATGCAATGAAAATACTCGCAGATGCCGGTTACACCGGGGAGGAAGTGAAGGAGTTTATCAGGGATAAGGTTGTTTAATCTGTAATTATTTTGTCATCCTCACTCTGATCGATGCTGTCTTTGTAAAAGAAGAATAGATTACCGATAAAATCAGTTCCGGATATTGCCGGATCGACATATCCGGAAAAACACTTTGATTTTTTTCTGAATACGTGCCTCATGTAAAAAAGTTTTACCATAACCTGAAAAGTTGGTTTCAAGAATAAATAATCCATATGTTGTATTTTCCACATTGCCGTTTGCAGCGGAATATGACATGCTGTTTAGAAGGAAAAAAACAAGGCAGGCAAAAGAACGGTTTTTATTATTTTAATAGATCAGTAATGGGTTGTTATATTTTTTTCTGTTGTGTCACCTGAAGACAGTCTCGAAAAAAGTTTTTCTCCCGCTTTGCCGAATATAGTTATTTTTTTATTTTCAATCGTGAACGTGATGTAGGTGGAAAAAGCTTTTCCTTTTTGCGCTCCCTGGATTTTATTATAAGGGATAAATAAAGGTTTATGTCTGATTGAAAAAATTTTCATAGCTTCAAGGATTATTCCGTTTCCAGTGAAAGATATATTTATGCAGGATCTGTAACTGACAATTCCCATTTTTATGCTGCTGAAGGAGTACTTTGCGGCTATATTATTTTTTTCAGAAATTGCCGGAGGATAGAGTCTGCTCAGCGTGTTCCAGCCTCCGATGAATGACATCAGCGACAATACGGCAATCCATACAGATGAAAACCATATAATAAAAGCGCAGACGATAATCAGAGTGAGCATCATAATTTATCTCCAGTTGGTTTAGCGGCTGCCATAGAAATTTAATCTTCTACAGAATTTCAGAGGCGGAGGCCTCTATGCTGCCGGTAAGGATATTTTTGCTCTCATTATAATTTGTATTTATTTTAAAGAAACAATTTTTTTCCAGTTTAGCATGAATTTCCACAGGGATATAATGTTCATTAAAACCTGTTGTAACACCTTTGTTATACTTTTCACTGAGGAATATTCCATCTCTTCCTGAAAACTTTCTGTAATATGAGATTTTCTGTTTGCTGAACAATTGTATCAGTTCACGGCTTCTTTCTGTTTTGACAATTTCCGGGACAGCGTTGTCCATCCCGGCCGCTTTTGTACCCGGACGTGCTGAGTAACGAAAAGTGTGCACGTGAGAAAATCCTACCTGTTCCACAAGAGAAAGGGTCTCTTTAAATTCGCTTTCAGTTTCACCGGGGAAACCGACTATAATATCCGTGGTGAAGTTGAAATCTTTATCTATGGTTTTTAACTTTCCGGAGACGGCAATATACTCGTCCCTGTTATACGGCCTGTTCATTCTTTTAAGAACTGTATCGCTCCCGCTCTGAAGAGAAAGATGGAGATGTCTGACCATGCGTTCCTCACCGAAAAGCGAGATGAGTTTATCCGATGCACTATCCGGGTCAAGTGATGTCATGTGCAGCCTGAATCTGCCGTTTAGCGAAAGTATACTCTCTGCGAGCTCCGCGAGACCGTTCTCCCCGTCGCAGTACTTTCCGATATTTACGCCTGTGAGAATTATCTCCTTGTAACCATTATCAAGAAGTTCTCTAAATTCACTTATTACAGAAACGAGCGGTTTGCTTACAGGAATCCCTCTTGTGTGAGGAATTATACAGTATGAACAGAAGTTATCACATCCGTCCTGAATTTTAAGATTCACCCTGTTTGTGGAACATTTTACCGGAGCATCAAATTTAAACCTGGAAGGAACCATCGGAGATTTATTGATATCTAAACCGTCGATTACTTCAGGTATCATATACTTGTGATCATTTGAGAGATATGTTATGCGGCTGTCGCCTGAGATATCTTCCGGAGCACAGCCTGTAACTATAATTTTTTCTCTGCCTGAACTGCCGGTCTTTGCAAGAGCCTGGTATATGAGCTGTCTCGTTTTTCTTTCACTTCGGGTAGTGACGGCGCATGAATTAATGATATAGATATCCGCATCATCCTCCCTGGTGATTTCATGTCCCGAATTCTGCAGGGTAGTCGAAATGCTTTCTATTTCAGACTGGTTAAGTCTGCAGCCAAGTGATATTATTTTTATTTTCATTATCTTATTTTTCTGTTTAATATAATCATGAATCAATAGCCTCCAGCTGGCGGAATGAGAGAAGATTTCCCTCTAATGTGAAAAATTTTGCTGTTTATATATATTTTTTTATTTCAGTAATGTTGTGTCAATATAAGTTTTAAATTTTTTTAAAAGTAATACTATTGCCCGCTTTGCCCGATGCCGGACTGAACCCGCCAAAACATGAATTGATTTATTATTTTTTCAGCCTCCGCCGGATTATTCCCTTCGATCCAGTGAATTTTTAAACCCCGCCGCTCCATCCCCCGAAGCCATGTCATCTGTCTTTTAGAAAATTTATGAATTTCGATTTTAAGTTTTTCTATCATTTCACTGTATGATATCTCATCTTTGAGATACATGGTACAGTATCTGTATTCAAGACCGAGTTTAATAAGTCTCTCCGGAGTAACTCCGCTTTTGAGAAGCATTTTAACTTCATCGAGCATTCCGCTTTTCAGTCGCTCATCGAGTCTTGTATCGATTCTTTTTAACAGCAGCTCACGCGGAAATGTCACTCCAATGATTAGAGGAATCATTTCAATTCCGCTGTTTCTGTTTATCCCGGCAGGATTGTTTTTTAAATACCGTGCAATTTCAATCCCCCGGACAATCCGCCTTGCGCTTGATATGTCGGTTCTTTGCAGTATATCATCAGATTCAGTTTTAAGAATTTCCAGCAGTTCATCTTTTGCTTTATTATTAAGTGAATCGCGTAGTACCGGATCTTCCGGTGCAGGGTATAAATCGTAATCTTTAAGTACCGCCTCAATGTATAGCCCTGATCCGCCAGCCAGTATGGGGAGTTTTCCTATGGCGATTATTGAATTGTAGGAGTTGCGAAAATCAGTGATATACCTGT
>Ga0209099_1003205_pt1 | contig 13504 bp, 11 predicted proteins | sample AD_JPNHW2_MetaG_FD_184430 | JGI IMG/M metagenome (GOLD analysis project Ga0209099, IMG submission 184430) | Active sludge microbial communities of municipal wastewater-treating anaerobic digesters from Japan - AD_JPNHW2_MetaG (SPAdes) (version 2) | ecosystem: Engineered > Bioreactor > Anaerobic...
AATCTTATCACCCTGGCCCCGGACGGGTCCTCCTTTGTGACGGCAGCTGACAACCATGTCCGGATGTACAACAGGACCGGGAACCGTATCTGGGACAAAAAAGTCGGCGAAGGGAACATTGAGGCCCTTGCCTATTCCCGTGACGGTTCCGTAATTGTAATCGGGACGGATGATCACCACCTGGTGGTGCTGAACCGTCTGGGGACATCGCTCTGGTCGGCAACTGCTGAAAACTGGGTCACCTGCGTCGCAGTCTCCGACGACGGGAGCGTTATCGCTGCCGGGAGCATGGACAAGAAACTCTATGTTTATAACCGTGCCGGGACGCTCCTTGGAACCTTTGCTTCCCAGAGCGCGATCACGTTCAATTCCGTTGCCGTAATGGGGGACGGCTCCCTGATCATTGTTGCAGACCAGACAGCAGTGTATGCGTTCCCGCGGTCGTCGTTCATGCCGGAGGAGACGCTTAAGGAAACAACAGACGTGCCCCTGCCCGAAACGACAACCCCGCTCTCAACGGCAACAACGACCCGGAAGGCAACTTCCCGGATACCGACCGTTCCCACACCCTATCCCACTGAACCGGAAAATACCGAGGCGCCCCTGCCGCCCGCAGTCCCGCTGGCAGCACTCCTGCTCCTGTTCCTCTTCCGGCTGGGGAAAACCTGATCCTTTTTACCTTTCCTCTCCCGCAGGAAACTTTATCGGTGTCCCGGTCACCATCTCTCCCTGAGCGTTTATGCATTACCCGGGACTTGTGATTCTCTGCGGGCTCGTCATCGTGACCGGCCTGCTCGCACCGGCAGCAGGTGCGGTAGACCCGCTCTGGACAGAGGCGGCTACAACCCATGGCGAGTTATCCGCAATCGTCATCTCCGCAGACGGATCGACCATCGTTGCCGGCGGCGACCAGCTGATAGCGCTTTCTCCTGACGGCAGGAAGCGCTGGACCGGGTGGTCCGGGAATAATCTTGCCATCAGCCGCGACGGGAAGTATATTCTGGCTTCGCGGGAACAGACACTCCGCATGATCTCCGGTTCAGGTACCCTGCTCTGGGATATAACGCTCGAGGTTCCCGTCAGGGACATGTCCATGGTGCCGGACGCATCCCTCATTGCAGCCTGCGGCGGGAGCCGGATGCGGATCATCAGTGCATCGGGAGCAACACTCAAGCAGAACAGTTCCGCGCTCGTCAATCATATCCGGCTCTTCCCGAAAGGCGACCAGGTCGTCATGACCTCAAGAGACGGTATAGCGAGATCGAACCTGACGCTTTACTCGGAATGGGCAGACACGAATATGAGCCAGGACTTCGTTGAAGTGGCTGCTGACGGCTCCTCGTTTGTGAGCGTGACCAATAACCGTATCAGGATGTACACCCGGGACGGGAAACTGCAGTGGGACCGGGGTCTCCCCGGCGGGAATGCCCTGGCGTTTGCCTACTCGCGGGATGGTTCAACGATTGTCGCAGGCATGGATGATACCACCGTGCACGTGCTGGACCGCGGCGGCACCCTGCTCTGGACCGCATGCGCCACGTACTGGATCACCAGCGTTGCGGTCTCCGATGACGGGAACACGGTTGTCGCGGGCAGCATGGACAGGACCCTCTCCGTCTATGACCGGGCCGGGACAAACCTGGGCTCCTTCACTGCAGATAACCCGATCAAAGCCCGTTCGGTTGCCGTGAGCGGCGACGGGTCCGTGATTGCAGCGGTAGATGCATCTGCGGTGTACGGGTTCTCAAGGTCGCAGTTCACCGGGCCGGAAATAACGCCGGTACCATCCACCCCGGCAACTGCGACAACGCAGGTTTCTGTCACGGCGTCCGCGGCAACGCCCGCTCCCCCCGGCACCATGCCTGCCACAACCCGGCAGGCAGCAGTGCCGGTGGGAATCCCGCTGGCAGGACTGGTGCTCATAATCCTCTGCCTATCGCGGCATACCTGAACTTTTTTTTCACAGCCGCAGGAGGAGCTCCCGCGGTTTCCTGTCGGATGATAACAAATATCCCTGTTAACCCGCAAACGGCTGATTACCTATGCCGGGACCATACACTGATGCGGAGCGGGTACAGACAATTTTGCACCTCCAGAGAAACGAGATCACCGAGTACCATATCTATACGAAGATCGCCGCAGTAATGCCGGAACCCGGCAATCGCGCGGTCCTGACCCGGATAGCTGCGCAGGAACGTGAGCACTACGGGATCTGGAAGCGCTACACCGGGCAGGATGTCGGGCCCGACCAGTGTCGTGTCTGGTTCTATTACCTTGCTGCCCGCATCTTCGGGATGACGTTTGCAGTCAGACTTATGGAAGGAATGGAGCAGCATGCACAGTCCGTTGACCAGTCCCTGCTCAACCTCATCCCCGAGATGCCGCAGATGCTGGCAGACGAGAAGGCGCATGAACAGGACCTGATCGCTCTCATCGATGAAGAGCGGCTGAAATACATCGGTTCGGTCGTGCTGGGTCTCAACGATGCGCTTATCGAATTTACCGGTACCCTTGCCGGGCTCACGTTTGCCCTCCAGAATACCCGGATCATTGCCATGGCCGGCCTTATCACAGGCGTTGCAGCCTCCCTCTCCATGGGGGCTTCCGAGTACCTTTCGCAGCGGACGGACAGCCGGCAGACGGATCCCCTGAAGGCATCGCTCTACACGGGCGCCACGTATATCCTGACCGTCGTGCTGCTGATCCTGCCCTATCTCCTCCTCCAGAGTCTCCCGGCCGCGCTTGCCCTGACCCTGGGAGGGGCGGTTCTTGTCATCCTGCTGTTCACCTTCTACATCTCGGTTGCAAAAAGTCTCCCGTTCTGGCGGCGGTTCGCTGAAATGGCCTGCATCTGCCTTGGGATTGCGGCGATATCCTTTGTGATCGGTCTTGCCATCCGTGTCTTCCTGAATGTGAATATCTGATTATTCCACCCGGCAGGGAACCGGGCTCTCCAGGCATCGTTTATTAACCCCCGGGCGAAACGGTAGGTATCGGATTATGGCGCCCCTGAATTTCATGCCAAGGGCTGGACGCATCCTTACGCATACATCCGGTGCACCCGGCAGCTCCGGGCAGCAGGGGAAACCACTTCCGTGCCTGCCAAAAGCGATCACAACCAGTTCCTGTGAGACCAACGTCTGGATCACGAGGGGGACTGCCCAAAAAAACCCGGGCTGCCTCCGGATACGGCTGATGCACGGGAACAGAATGGTGCCATCACGGTAAAACCTGCCTGACCATGACGTCAAAACCATCGGATTTTTTGCATCTGAATGTCAGGGCAAAGATCCTCCTGCTCTTCCTCGGGCTCTCGGTCCTGTCCCTGCTTGTCACCGGGTTCATTTCCCTCTATACGATAACCGACGTCGGGAACCTTGCAGCGTCCAGCAGCACGTCCCTTGGCAGCCAGGCCGTGAATGACAGCAGTGCCGCGCTCAGGCAGGCGGCCGAGCAGAACCTGCTCCAAGTGGCGTCCGACCAGGCCGCTGTCACGGATGTAATCTTTTCCGATACCGAATCGGAAGTTGATATCCTTGCTGCGCATGCCGCCAGTCTCCAGCAGGAGCCCCCCGCCGGCGTCCCTGCTCCGGGGTATTCCCCGGATGATGGCGGCTCCGCCCCGTCCTCCGGATCACCGGTCATTTTTATTCCGGGAACCGCCGTCACCCCGCACTCGGAAGAGTTCTGGTCCCTCTCCGGCATGTCGCACCTCTTACAGGCAGTGAAGGAAGCAGACCCTGATCTCGAGAGCATCTATGTTGCTACCGACTCGGGTGTCATGTGGATGTACCCCGCGATGGGTGATACCCCGCCTGATTATGATCCCCGCACCCGCGACTGGTTTAAAAGGGCGGTACAGTCCGGCGGTAAACCGGTCTGGTCAGAACCCTATGTCGATGCGGCAGGACGCGGCCTGATGGTGACCTGCTCGGAATCTGTGCCCGGCCGGTACGGCAACTGGGTGATCGGCATGGATGTGACGATCGACTCGGTCAATGCCAACATCCTCAACCTGATCATCAATGGTGCCGGATATCCCGTTCTCCTCGACAGCAGGGGGACGGTGATCAGCCGTCCCGGGCTCTCTGCCAATGGCACGCGGTGGGACGAGGTTTTCACGCAGGACTATTCCTTTTCCAGCACTAATCCTGCACTCGTGGCCCTGGCAGCCAACATGACCAGAGGAAAAAGCGGCGTCGAGCGGGTATGGTTCAATAATTCTGAATTCTATGTTGCCTATGCCCCGGTCTCTTCCATGAACTGGAGTTTTGCAGTGTCGATGCCGGCAAAGGAGATCCTTGCCCCGGTACAGAAGACCGAATCAAAGATAGTTCTCGAAACCGAAAAGACGGATACCCGTATCGGGGAACAGACCGATCGCATCCGCACTGTTTTTGCCCTCCTGTTCTGCCTCCTCCTCATCGTTGTGATCTTCCTGTCGTGGACGCTTGCCCGGATCATCAGCCGCCCGGTTGATGCGCTGAAGGAAGGGGCCACTGCCCTTGGTGCCGGCGACCTCAATTACCGGGTGGACCTCCGGACCGGTGACGAATTCGAGGATCTCGCAGGTTCGTTCAATACCATGGCAGCAGATCTCCGTATCAATATCGACAACCTCCGCCGTACTACGGCGGAGAAGGAACGTTACACCAAAGAACTCGAGATCGCAAAAGAGATCCAGGACAATTTCCTTCCGGAAACGGCACCGGATATCCCGGGCATCGGGATTGCGGCTGCCACGATCCCGGCAATGGAGATCGGCGGTGATTTCTATGATTTTATCCCCCACGGGGAGAACCGGTGGGGGATTGTCATGGCCGACGTGTCCGGCAAGGGGATCAGCGCTGCCCTGTTCATGGCCCTGTCACGGACCCTCCTGCACGTGAGCGGCATGACCGGTACGGATCCTTCATCCGCAGTCCGGCAGGCGAACCGGTGGATCTACGAGGATGGACGGTCGAGTATGTTCGTCACGGTCTTCTATGGCGTGCTGGACCCTGCAGGGATGCATTTTTCCTATGTGAATGCCGGGCACAACCCCCCGCTGCTGGTGCGGGAAGACGGGGTGCAGGAACTTATCGGAAGCCGGGGCATTGCACTGGGGGTAGTACCGGAAGTTGTCGTCGCGGCAACGACCCGGGATCTCCGGCACGGGGACCTCCTTATCCTGTATACTGACGGGGTTACGGAAGCCTTCAATGACCGGGATGAGGCATTTGGCGAAGTGCGGCTCCGGGAGTTTGTATGGGATAACCGCACGAAGCCTGCCCGGGATGTGCTCGATGGCCTGGTTGCGGAGATCCGGGCGTTTACCGGTACGGCGCCGCAGTCGGATGATATCACCCTGGTGGTCGTGAAGGTTGAGTGAGGGATCGCCATCGCCGATCCCACTCACCGCTTGGATTGTTTGTTCCCCTCCCGGTTTGTTGTTGCTGAACATTCAGGTTCTCCGGCAGGGAATATTCGGAAAAATCCAGAATTTTCTGTCAGGCTTTCTGCATTGGCCGGTGTGTCATTGGTGCCCGGGTGATGCAGGAAGAAAAATCCATGTACGAATCCTGTGCCGTGGGTCGGCTGCGGGCTCATTGTTTCTTCTTGTCCGGAATATGCCACCATGATGAGGCGGCGCCAGTAAGACCGGAAAAGGCAATAAAAACCCGTCGGCCTTATATTTTTAAAAAACAACCATTCCAACACCATTGATCATGTCGCACGCAGTAGCAGCCGGAGGAGGGGATACGGAAGGATCCCTTGCCGATAAACAGCGGACAGTCCTCATCAGCCTCATCATCGACTTCATCCTCTGGATCCCGGATGTCATTGCCGCGATCCTGTCCATGTCCATCGTGCTCTTTGCCGATGCCGTGAAGTGCGCAAACGAGATCCTTGCCACGTTCCTTGCGTACCTCACCCTGCGGAAGATGGCAAAGGGCGGGGCGGGGGCATACGATTACGGGATGGGCAAATTCGAGACCCTGAGCTCGATCATCACGGGCGGGGTGATGTTCATCTCGCTGGCACTGGTTTTTTTCGCTGCAATCCACCGCATCGTATACCCGGAATCGATTCTCCATGACGGCGCATTCCTGGGCATCATCCTGATGGTCATCGGTACCTCCATGAACACGTACCTCTGGAAGAAGAACGAGCGGCTGTATAAATCGGAACCCTCGCCGATCATCGATTCGCAGTGGCGCCTCTTCCGCACGAAAGCATTCTCAGACTTCTCGGTCCTCATCTCGCTCATCCTTTCCCTCGCCTTCTCCCAATACGGGTGGTCGCTCTATATCGACCCCGTGGCATCCTTCTTCATTGCCGGGGTCCTTTTCTTCTCCGGCGCCCGGGTAATCCGGTCTTCCCTTCCGGACCTCCTGGACAGGACCCTTGACGAGGAACTCCAGATGGTGATCGTCCGGCACCTTGCCGTGTTCTTCAACGATTATTCTGCACTGCACGGGGTCCGTTCCCGGCAGTCCGGGAGCAACGTGTATATCGAGATATTCCTGGAATTCGACGGGGAGAAGCGGGTGTGCGAAGTGCAGGAGACCATCGACCGGATCAAGACCTCGCTGGAAGCACAGATCCCCCGGAGCACGGTCAGCATCGTGCCGACAAGTTCCGGTACCTGTGAGAAGAAACCTCCGGGATAAGAATCGTTCAGAATAATCCTGCATTGCAATTGTCCCCCTGCACCACCCTTCCCCCGGGAGTACACTACAATGCCCCATAATAAATTGAACCGGAAAATTCCCCTGCGATTGCGAACGAAAATTACGGCACAATCGTAACCCGGGGATGCCATTGTGGAAGGGGCAGATCCCAAAAAAGTGTTATAACAATTTCAAATGATTTTCTCCGGAGCGAAAAAGGTGTCCCGTATCAGATTCGCGGCTGCTGCTGGGTAGCGCAGTGGAACGTCCCGTACCCTTCGACCAGCGCCCGGGCATCGATCCCCACGACCGTGCGGTCCGGGAAGAGCTCCTGTATGATGCGGAGTGCTTCTGCATCGTGCGGGTCGGCAAAGACGGGGACAACCACCACCGTATTGCCGATATAGAAGTTCGTGTAGCTTGCCGGGTACCGCTCATCGCTGTCGGTGACTTTTGCCGGCATGGGGATTTTTATGACCGTGATCGGATTCCCGTCCTGGTCTGCCGACCGCTGCAGGATCTCGTAATTGTCGTGCAGGGCTTTATAATTCGCATCGGAACTGTCGGTCTCATAGGCGCACACGACCGTCGAGGGCCCGACAAAACGGGCGATATCGTCGATATGCCCGTCGGTATCGTCCCCGACAACCCCCTCGTTGAGCCAGATCACGTTCTCAACCCCCAGATAATTTTTAAGCTTGTCCTCTATCTGGCCGGCGGATAACGCCGGGTTGCGGTTGGGGTTGAGGAGGCAGGCGCGGGTGGTGAGTACCGTCCCCCGCCCGTTCACGTCCACAGACCCGCCTTCCAGCACAATGCCCGGCTCAAACATCGGGAGACAGAGGCGCCTGTTCATGATATGGGGCATCCTGCCGTCCGCAATCTGGTTCTCGTACTTGTTCCCCCATGCATTGAAATTCCAGCGCACCAGGGCAGTCTTTCCCAGGACCCGGTTGACCACAAACGTAGGGCCGTAATCCCTCATCCAGATATCGGCGTATTCGCTCGTATGCAGGACGATGCGCGAGAGGTCGACGTCCATCTCGCGGAGCCGGGCCCTCACCCTGCGGTGGATGACCGCCGTAGGTACGAAAAGTTCGATCCGCTCCGAGAGATGGACTGCCCGGATAAAGGCAAAGTAGGCATTTTCTACTTCGGCAAGGTGGGGGAAGGTCATCCGGTTATGGGGCCACGAGAGCCAGACGGCCTCGTGGGGTTCCCACTCGGCCGGCATGTGGAAGCCCCGGTTCTGCGGGGTATCCCCTTCGCGGAGGGCCGGAAACGCACCGGATTCGCCGGGGAACGGCACGGGAATGTTCCCGTACGTGTCCGGCCTGCGGTTCCGGAAGAATCCCCAGGATTCCCGGACATCGCGGTTCATGGAGAGGTCCACGGCGCTTAAGAGGATCTCCTCCCGGTCGCCGGCTTTTGCGAGGATTTTACCGAACGCATCACAGACAAAGGACCCGCCAAAGAACGAGCAGGCCTCCTCCTTCCCGACACGGTTTACCGCGGCGATGTGGACGCTGTTGGCAATGGCATGGCCCCGCTGGACCAGTTCCCACGCGTCCTGCCAGGCTCCTTCGGGAGGAATGTCTCCCGTGGGATGCCCGATGGCGGTCGGGTAGATGATGATCTCTGCGCCTTCGAGAGCAACGCAGCGTGCGGCTTCGGGGAACCACTGGTCGTAACAGATGAGGATCCCTATGCGGCCGAACCGCGTGGGAACGACCTGGTAGGAATTCCCGGGATAGAAATACCCTTTCTCAAAAAAACCCGGGTCCTGCGGGATATGGACCTTGTGATAGGGGGTGTTCGTCGTGCCGTCCGCGTTGATCACAACCGCCGAATTGTAATACTTCCCGTCCGGTGCCTTCTCGTACAGCGGGACGATGATGACAACCTGGTGCTCCTTTGCAATCCTTGAGAAAAAATGGGTGGACTCGCCCGGGACGGTCTCGGCATACGGGAATGCACTGGTACCGATATGCTGGGGGAAATAACGGGTCCGGTAGAGTTCGGGAAGGCAGACAATGTCGGCACCGGCTGTTACTGCCTCCTCAACCCGTGCCAGGGCTTTTTTGAGCATTGCCTCCCGGTCATTCTCCACGCTCATCTGGATAAGACCGATCGTGACCTTCCCGTTCTGCATATATCTCGATCCTAGGAGTTATTTTTCTTCGGATATCATGCTATCTCTCCGAAGTTACGAACCGGTACCATCAGGTACCCCTGAGACGAGAAGATCACGAAGAAAGGTTAAGTGCGGGGAAAATAAAATGAAAAAAATCTCCCTGCTCCTGCATCGCCGGTTACCTCCGGCAGTCTTCCCGGAGACGCACGTACAGCACTTCATCCATCACTCTCCCGTTTTTCGTGATGGCATTATGGTGCACTGCCTCGCGGACAAAACCTGATTTCTCCAGTACCCGCATGGACGCCGGGTTGTCTGAAAAAATGCCGGCCTGGATCCGCCTTGCTCCGGTACTTTCAAAGGCAACCGGGACAAGTGCGCGGACGGCCTCTGTTACCACGCCCTTTCCCCAGAAGGGTTCGGCAAGCCAGTACCCGATCTCTGCAGTACCGCGATAAACATCATCCAGCAGGCGGATGCCGATGCCACCAACGGCCTCGTCCTGTACTACAATCGCAAGCAGAAGGCCGGGGGAAGGGCCGGCTGCCATGGCGATGAACCTTCTGGCGTCCTCGATGGTATAGGGGGAGGGAAACGCGTCCCGCATACAGGCCGAGACCCGGGGATTGTTGGCGTACAGGGCAAGCCCGACAGCATCTTCCTGCTGCCAGGGGCGGAGGAGGACGCCGGGGGTGCGGAGGACCAGCGGTTCTTTCATGATACCTGGTACGTACGTCAGAAAAGGGAATAAGATTCGCGTCCTGCAACGGCGTTTTATCATGGACGGAATTTTTCCGGGTAAACGATTCCCGCTTGTCCTGTATTCTTTGGCCCTGAGAAACACGGGAATTTTCCTGTGCCCTTCCTCTGGCGAACTTTAGCATCCCCGCGGGGAGACCGGCCCCGTACGACGGCTTGTACCGGGATTTGCCGGAAATTTTCAGTCATCACCATGACCGGTGACAGGTCGTTCTCCCGGTGCAGGGATGCCCCCGGCAGCGGGTGCACACCTGCATGCCCGCCAGGGCATTGAACCGGATGCGGTTTTTTAAAATCCCTTACCGCGGCCTTGCCAGGTCAAAGACCCGGCGGCTTATACCGGGCGCAACATTCCCGCAGGGAGCAGAATACCTTACCGCGAGTCCTTTCCCTTCATACGCAGCGGTAAGCGCGGGAATCTGTTCTTTTGCCTTGAAGGTATAGAAGTGGACCATCCCCCCCTCTGCCAGAAGCGGGAGGAAGGTCCCGAGCGCATGATCCATCCCGTAGGGGGTCGGGATGATGATCCGGTCGAACATGGAGCGGGGGAGGTGTACGGTATCGAGCGCGTCTCCCTTCAGGATGTGGCAGTTCGTTCTGACATGGTTCAGTGCAACATTCTCTCCGAGCCACCGGACCGCATCCGGGTTCTTCTCCACGGCCCACACCTCCGCCCCCAGGGCGGCAGCGGGAATGACAAACGGCCCGACACCCGCAAAGGGGACATACACGTTTTCGCCCGCCTGAACCTGGCCGGTCACCCGCTTCCGTTCCTGCGCCATGCGGGTTGAGAAGAACGCCCTGCCGACATCGAGGCGGTAGGAGAACCCGGATTCGCGGTTCACCGTAACCGTGCTCTCCCCCAGCAGGAGTTCGTACCGGGCCGTGCGTGAACTGCCGGCAACCTTTTCTTTCTTGTTGAGGACGCTCGCAATGTTCTTCCGGCGGGAGACGATGGCCTGCGCTATCGTCCGTTTCCAGGGGTCCAGTCCGGCCGGAAGGGAAAGGACCGCAATATCGCCGATCACCTCGAAACGGTTGGACACCTGCGGCAACAGATCTGCGGGCACGATACCGGCAAGCTGGTCCCGTAAGCCCATAGCTACCGGATATGTCTGCCTGCCGTATTAACCGGTGTTTCCTGGTACACAGGACCGGCCCCTTTTGAATCGTTTCCTGATGTAATCATCCATATCTTAATGAGTCACCGTTTCCTGTTCCTTAATTATGGAGCAGGTGCGGGGAGTTGGGCGCGTGCTCAGGGCATATGCAACGGTCGAAGGGGCCGGCGTCAGGCTGCACCGGGCCTTCGGGTATTACGAGGTCCCGCAATTCGATCCGTTCCTTATGCTCGATGACTTCCGCTCAAAGAAGCCGGAGGATTACCTGGCCGGTTTTCCCTGGCACCCCCACCGCGGGATTGAGACCGTTACCTACATGCTTGAGGGGGTCGTGGATCATGCAGACAGCCTGGGAAATACCGGCAGCATCGGCGCCGGCGATGTCCAGTGGATGACAGCGGGTTCCGGTATCATTCACCAGGAAATGCCGGGGCCGGTCGATGGCCGCATGGGCGGGTTCCAGCTCTGGGTCAATCTTCCCCGTTCCCGTAAAATGACGGACCCGCGGTACCGGGAGGTAAAAAATACCGAGGTCCCGGTTCTCTCGTCCCGCAGGGATATCAGTATCCGCGTTATCGCCGGCAGGGTGGACAGGATCACCGGACCGGTGCGGGATATTGCTGCAGACCCGGAATTTCTTGATATCTCTCTTGGCCCGGATACAGTTTTCACGCACCCGGTACAACCCGGTTACACCGCACTTGCCTATGTCATCGGAGGCGAAGGGACGTTTGATGAAAAGGAACGTTACCGGATGGGCAACCAGGACCTTATCCTGTTCGGTGACGGCGCATCCTTCCGGGCCCGGTCATCGGATGCCGGAATGCGTTTCCTCTTTTTATCCGGAAAACCCATCGGAGAACCGGTTGCATGGAGGGGCCCCATTGTTATGAACACGCGCGAGGAACTGCGCCTTGCCTACCGGGAATACAAAGACGGGACCTTTATCAGAAAGAAGGCCTGATCCTGTTGGTAACGGTACAGGATGCCATCCCGTGCTTTCCGCCCTGAAGAGAAGGAGATCGTTTTCTCTGCTGCTGTCATGCCCTATCGCCAGATAACCTCGGTGGACGAGTACCGTTTCGATGATATCCGGCCCGGTGACCGGGTCCTCGACATCGGCGCCAATGTCGGCGGGTTCTGTATCCGCGCAGCGGGGATGGGCGGCCGGGTTTGTGCGGTGGAACCCGTAACCACAGTGCCGCTCCTTGAAAATATCCGCGCAAACCATGTTTCCGTGCAGGTAATTACCGGTGCACTCGGCAACGGGAAACCCGCGGAGATCCGCTGGGACGACTGCCGTGTTGTCTCCCCTACCTACACGCTCGGCGACCTGATCTCAATGAGCGGCGGGTGCGATTTTTTAAAATGCGATTGCGAGGGTGCCGAGTGGTTCATCAATCCCCGCGAACTTGAGAAGGTCCGGCGCATCGAGATGGAGATCCACCTGCCACCGATCAGTGGCCCGCCGGACCCGGCCCTCCTGGAATACATCAGCCGCCATTATGATTTTGAGATCAACCGGAAGCCCTGCCATGACATCCTCGGTGTCATGGGTGTCCTTCACGCAGAACGAAAATAATTACCGGTCCTTCAGGGTACAGGTTCCCTGTTTCCGTTCCCTGCGGGTGATCCCTGTCCTCATCAGCAACCTTCAAGTTTTGGCCCTGATATAATCCACTCCGGGGATATATGCATGTGTTCCGATATCAGTGTCCAGAAAAATGTGTTTCTCGATCAGGTTCTCGCGGAGAGGCGGTCCCACCGGCGGTTCAGGCCGGATTTTTGCAGCGAGGATGAGATCCGGCGCATCCTTCATGCCGGGCTCCTTGCCCCGTTTGCCGCTGCTGCTGCCGGGAACTCCCGGGACTATTTCCGTCGTTTCTTTGTGCTGCGCAAAGGGTCAGAGAGCATGCATGCGGCAATCCCCCTCGCTATGCGGCAGATACAGAAGATGTCTGCGGATCTCGAGACCATGGTAAAGGAGGATCCGTCACTCCGCACAAAAGCAGCAGGATTCGTCCGCAGGCTCTCCATGATGCGGGAGGCCGGGTTTGTCCCCGGGATAGGGACGGCACCGTATTATATCGTGGTTGCCGAACGCAGGGGATTTCCCCCGGTTGAACTGCAGTCGCTGGCGCACTGCCTTGAGAATATGTGGCTGAAAGCAACTGCCCTGGGCCTCGGGTTCCAGCTGGTCTCCCTCACCTCACAGATGTCGTCAGATGCGGATTTCTGTTCCCTTCTGGGCCTCCCGCGCGGAGAATGGGAACTGATGGGGTGCGCTGTCGGGTACCCTGCAGACGAACTCTCCCCCGCTATCCGGCCCCCGGTTGAGGACGTTACGGTCTGGCTTCCCTGATCCGGATGAGTTCCGGCGGGTTTATGTGCGATTCCGACCCACCCTCCTCAGATATCCGGAGCCCGGTTATGGTACAGCTCGACTGCATGCAGGGAATGATCCAGGGATACGTCACCTCGCCCAGGGGACAGGAAACCATACGCAACTACCTGTCATCACCCGAGGGAAAGAAAACCGTGGAAACCTATCTCGCAACGCCCGAAGGACAGGCAACAGCGCGGCTTATCCTGTCCCGTGTACTGGAAGGGCTGAACCTTCCCTCCGAGGTCAAGGGACAGGTTCGTGCTGCTATTGAAGAAAAAATTGCTCTGTAGAAGTCCTCTTTTCACGTAATGGCTGCCGCCCTGCGCCATTCCCGTCCCCCACGGGGCTGGGGCAGATTCCGATGCCCCGGCATGAGCTGATCTGGACCACTCCCGGCAAATGCGTACCGGCAAAACGGGACAACTGCAGCCGGGCAATGCCAGAGCAGCAG
>Ga0209099_1003206_pt1 | contig 13501 bp, 13 predicted proteins | sample AD_JPNHW2_MetaG_FD_184430 | JGI IMG/M metagenome (GOLD analysis project Ga0209099, IMG submission 184430) | Active sludge microbial communities of municipal wastewater-treating anaerobic digesters from Japan - AD_JPNHW2_MetaG (SPAdes) (version 2) | ecosystem: Engineered > Bioreactor > Anaerobic...
TTTTTATGGGCCATCAACCATTTCAAAAGATTCAACAAATTTGTTTCTTTTTTTACCAGGGAAAGTTTCTGGAGATATTGTTATTAAAGGACTTGTAAATAATATCAAATCAATTTCAGTTGTTGGAAATGAAACTTGCCTTAAGTGGAAAGTGGTTGGAAAAATATCATGGAGTAATGTTCCCGGATTAGTTTATATCAATGTTCCAAATGATGTTCAAGATACCTATATGACTGTGCTTAAACTTAAACTTGATAAACCCATTAAACTTTACAGGGGCAAGGGAGGTTTTAATTAAAAAATATATAAAATGAGAGTTAAGCTGTTCTTTATCGTTGTTGCAATTTCTTTTTACTGCAATTCTTTGATTGCACAAGAGAGCGATCAGAAATATTACCCTACAACAGATTCTCTTGTAAAAGCGAAATTGGAATGGTGGCAGGGTATCAAATTTGGATTACTAATGCACTGGGGAACATACAGCCAGTGGGGAATAGTTGAGAGCTGGAGCCTTTGCCCTGAGGATGAGGGTTGGTGCGAAAGGAAAGGTTCATATTCAAAGAATTATTTTGAGTACAAGCGTGCCTACGAGGATTTAATTAAAACGTTCAATCCGGTTGGCTTTGACCCAACAAAATGGGCAAAGGCGGCTAAGGATGCCGGTATGAGATACGTTGTGTTTACAACTAAGCATCACGATGGATTTTGCATGTTCGATACAAAACAAAGCGATTATAAGATAACAAATCCTATATGCCCATTCTCATCAAATCCAAAGTCAAATATTGCCAATGAGGTCTTTAGCGCTTTTCGTAATGAAGGGCTGGGAGTGGGGGCATATTTTTCAAAACCCGATTGGCATTGCTCCGATTACTGGGACCCTTACTTTCCTCCATTTGATCGGAATCCAAATTATGATTTGAAAAAGTATCCCGAAAAATGGAATCGATATAAGGAATTCACTTTTAATCAAATAAAGGAGTTGATGACTGATTACGGGAAAGTAGATATTCTATGGCTCGATGGGGGATGGGTGCAACCAATGACTGAAACATCGCCACGCTGGGGAAAGGCTCCAGTAAGTCAGGATATTGATATGCCTAATATTGCAAAGATGGCTCGTGGTTTACAGCCAGGATTGATTATTGTTGATCGAGCGGTTGAGGGGAACTATCAAAATTACTTAACCCCAGAACAGCAATTACCCGATAAATTGTTGCCTTACCCATGGGAAACTTGTATGACTATGGCAACGTCATGGAGCTATGTGCCAAATGATAATTACAAGCCTACAAGAGAGTTAATCCATTTACTCTGTAAAATTGTATCAAGAGGAGGGAACTTCTTACTAAACATTGCCCCTGGTCCAAATGGTGATTTCGACCAAATAGCTTACGATAGATTGAAAGAAATTGGTAGTTGGATGAAAGTTAATGGAGAAGCAATATATGGTACAAAACCTATAGCACCCTATCAATCCAATAATGTTGTGTTTACATCAAAAGGGAAAGTCATCTATGCAATTTACCTTGTTAATGAGGATGAAAAACTTCTACCTGAGAAAATTATTTTAAAAGGAATTTCCATTGAAAAGGGTAGTAAAATTTCAACTTTGAGTATTTCGAAAACATTGAAATATTTAATAAATAACAATGATATAGAGGTTGAAATTCCTAGTTTCTATCGAACAATTAAACAAGGCGATTATGCAATTGTCTTTAAAATCTCAAAATAAAACTATCAATAAGGATAAAAGCCTTATTTAATCGAAAATATCCTCCTAAAACAGCAACAAAATTCAGTTTTGAACGAATAAGTAATAAAGGTTTATTCACTAATTATAGGAGGATAGACTATGAAAACTAACTTTATTTGTCCAAAATGTAGGGGATACCTGAACGTTGGCGACAAAGTGATCTTATCGATCAAAAACAAGCATCGTCCTTTTGGTCTAATTCTTCTAAGCCCCGTACTTGGCGATTATCAGTATGAAGTTAACCCTTCGTACGAAGTTGGTGCCGGTGAAGAATTCGATTTTCATTGCCCAAATTGCCACAAATCACTTCTTGTAAGCGGCAATGATAAACTGGTTAGGGTTGTTATGATTGAAGATAACAACAAAGAGCATTGGGTGGTTTTCTCTAGAAAAGAGGGAGAAAAATGCACCTACAAGATTTCCGACGAATCTATCACAGATTATGGTGCTGATTCTCATAGATACCTTGACTTTTTATCTGCAAGCATGCTCAAATAAAGTACCTGATATAAGCCCAACATTTATTAGAACAAAGAAAAAGGGGTTGTAAACAACCCCTTTCTTTTATTTATACAATGTAGCGTTTACTCGTATTCCTTTAGAATATCTTTTACTCCATCAGGAGAAACTCGACCGTAAATCTTTTCACCAACTGAAACAACTGGAGCAAGACCACAAGCACCTACGCAACGTAAGCAGCTTAATGAAAATTTACCATCAGGGGTTGTTTCACCAACCTTGATCTCGAGAATTCGTTTAAACTCATCGAGTACTTTCTCTGCACCACGAACATAACATGCGGTTCCTGTGCATATGCTTATTGGGTGTTGGCCTTTTGGGATCATGGTAAAGAAAGAGTAGAATGTAACTACTCCGTATACCTTAGCAACCGAAATTTTTAGTTCAGTTGCAATAATCTCCTGTACCTCAGCAGGAAGATAACCAAAGGTCTCTTGTGCTTTGTGAAGTACATTGATAAGCTCACCAGCCTCATTGTTGAACGATTTGCAAATCTCCTTGAGTTTTGCAACTTGTTCTTTTTTTAGCTCAACTTTTATATGTGACATTTACTTATCCTCCGTTAGTTAAATGAATACATCCTTATTACTCTTATCAAAGTAGTGTGTATGGAGTAAATGGTGAGCTTTTTCGCTCATCGGTTTTCCAAGAAACTCTTTGTAAAGTTGAATGATATAAGGATTTTCGTGAGATTTACGAATTACTTTTCCTGTATCTTCGGTATAAATTGCTTTTGTACGAGCCTTTAGAATTGATGTATCACCATGGTGTAGAGGTTGTCCGCCACCACCAATACATCCACCAGGACAAGCCATAATCTCAATTGCATGGAAGTTAGCTTTACCTGAACGAACGTCATCAAGAAGTTTGCGAGCATTTCCTAAACCGTGAGCAATTCCAATATTGATTGGTAATCCATTGAAATCTATGGTCGCTGAACGAATTCCTTCCATTCCACGAAGCTCCATAAAATCAACTTTTTCAAGTTTTTTCCCAGTGTGAAGTTCGTACGCAGTACGTGTTGCAGCTTCAATAACACCACCAGTTGCACCAAATATTACCGAAGCACCAGTTGATTCGCCTAAAGGTCTGTCAAAATCTTCATCAGCAAGTTCATTAAATCTTACGTTGAACTCTTTGATTAAATGAGCTAATTCACGGGTCGATATTGAATAGTCAACATCTGGGTTGCCATCAACTTTGAACTCATCACGTTGGCACTCGTATTTCTTAGCTAAGCAAGGCATTACAGAAACAACAACTAACTCTTCGCGTTTCTTGCCAAGTTTTTCTGCAAAATATGATTTTGCAATTGCACCAAACATCTGCTGAGGTGATTTTGCTGTTGAAGGAACATCTAGCATATCGGTATAGTTATGCTCAAAGAAGTTCACCCAACCTGGGCAGCAGCTAGTTAGAATAGGTAGTTTTACATTTTTATCGCCACCTAAAAATTTACCTAAACGGGTAAGAAGTTCAGTCCCTTCTTCCATAATGGTAAGGTCGGCAGCAAAGTCAGTATCAAAAATATAATCAAAGCCTAGTTGACGTAAAGCCGCAACCATTTTACCGGTTACACTAGTTCCTGGCTCAAGGCCAAACTCTTCACCTAATGCTGCACGAACTGCAGGAGCAGTTTGAACTACAACGGTCTTTGTTGGATCGGCTAAAGCACGAATTACTTTTGGGGTGTGGTCAACTTCAGTTAATGCTCCAGTTGGGCAAACTGCAACGCACTGACCACAGTATGTACAAGGTGATTTTTCCAAATCTTGTTCAAATGCAGGTGCTACAACCGACATAAAACCACGGTTAACACCGCTTAAAGCTCCAACGGTTTGGAAATCATTACACATAGTTTCACAACGACGGCACATGATACATTTGTCCATATCCCTGATAATGGAAGGAGAGAAGTCGGTTTTATAGGTCGACATCTCAGCATACTCTTGACCAGGAATATTACGAATACCAAGTTTAACAGCCATATCCTGAAGATCGCAACGACCGCTTTTTGGACAGGTTAAACAATCTTTTGGGTGATCAGATAAGATCAATTCCATAACGGTACGGCGAGCATTGATAACTCTGGTTGTATGAGTTTTTACTACCATGCCATTGGCGCAAGCGGTAGAGCAACTGGGAGCTAAATTCCTTCTGCCTTCAATTTCAACAACGCATATACGACAACCAGCAGGTTTATTCTCAATACCAAGATCATGAAGATCCATGTAACAAAGTACAGGAATATCAATCCCGAGGTTTTTGGCGGCCTTGTATACAGTAGTCCCTACGGGTACTTCAACTGACCTATTATCTATTGTTAGTTTTATATTTTCCATTTTAACCTCTTAATTATTTGATGCTGATAGCACTAAATTTACATTTCTCGATACATGCACCACACTTGATACAAATTGCGGTATCAATAAGATGTGGTTTCTTACGCTCACCGCTAATTGCATTAACAGGGCAATTACGAGCACAAGCTGTACAACCTACACAAGCCTCTGGATCGATAACATACTGCATTAACGATTTACATTGACCTGCAGGACACTTTTTATCGTTAACGTGAGCAAGATACTCATTGTAGAAGTTATCCATTGTTGAAAGTACAGGGTTTGGAGAAGTTTGACCTAATCCGCAAAGTGCTGTATCTTTGATTACTTTACATAGATTTTGTAAGCGATCAAGGTCTTCCATTGTTCCTTCACCTTTTGTGATTCTATCAAGAAGCTCGTAAAGTCGTTTATTTCCGATACGACATGGTGCACATTTACCGCAGCTTTCCTCAACTGTGAAATCAAGGAAGAATTTAGCAACAGAAACCATACAATCGTCTTCATCCATAACGATCATACCTCCTGAACCCATCATTGAGCCAACAGCAATTAGGTTATCAAAATCGATTGGGGTGTCAAGGTGTTTTTCAGTTAAGCAACCACCCGATGGACCACCGGTTTGAACTGCTTTGAATTTTTTACCGTTCTTAATACCACCGCCAATCTCAAAAACAACCTCACGTAGGGTAGTTCCCATTGGTACCTCAATCAAGCCTACGTTATTGATTTTTCCTGCAAGAGCAAATACTTTAGTTCCTTTGGATTTCTCTGTTCCAATTGATGAGAACCAATCAGCACCTTTTAGAATAATTACAGGAACACTTGCGAAAGTTTCAACGTTATTAACGTTGGTAGGTTTATTTAAATAACCACTTTCTGCAGGGAATGGAGGTTTGTTGGTTGGTTCACCGCGTAGACCTTCCATTGAGTGGATTAGTGCTGTTTCTTCACCACAAACAAATGCACCAGCACCATATCTTAAAGTGATATCAAAATCAAATCCAGAACCCATAATGTTTTTGCCAAGTAGGCCATACTCATGGGCTTGTTCAATTGCAATTTTTAGACGTTTAATTGCAAGGGGATACTCGGCTCTGATATAGATTAAACCTTGGGTTGCGCCAATACAATAACCGCAAATAGCCATTGCCTCAAGAACAGTATGTGGATCACCTTCAAGTACCGAACGATCCATAAATGCACCGGGGTCACCCTCATCAGCATTACATACAACGTATTTTTGATCAGCCTTGTTTTTGCTAGCAATCTCCCATTTTAAACCGGTTGGAAATCCTCCGCCTCCACGACCACGTAATCCAGATTTTTTAATAATATCTATGGTTGCAGCGGGAGTGTATTCTCCTAATACTTTACCAAGTGCTTGGTAAGCATCGCGTGCAATAGCCTCATCTATATTCTCAGGGTTGATAAAACCGCAGTTACGTAAAGCAATACGAATCTGTTTGCGGTAGAAACCCATATGTTTTGAGTCGCTGATATGTTCCTGATTTTTAGGATCAACGTATAGTAAGCGTTGAACCTTACGTCCTTTAATTACGTGTTCTGCTACAATTTCAGCAGCATCTTCGGGTTTTACCTGAGTGTAGAATGTATTATCTGGTAAAACTTTTACAATAGGACCCTTTTCGCAAAAGCCAAAACATCCGGTCATAATAACCTGAACCTCATCCTGTAGGCCCTTGGCGGTTATTTCGGATTTAAGCTTTTCGATAATCGAATCGCTTGCTGAGGCCCTACAACCTGTTCCTCCGCAAACGAGTAAATGCATTTTATACTTTGCCATTATGGTATCCTCCTTTTCCGATTATTTTTTATCGATAGTTTCATAGTTCATTGGGATGATACCATCAACGAGCTCATTATTTTTGATGTATTTCTCGATGATTTCATCAGCCTTCTTAGTGTCAACATAACCAAATACTACCGGCTCTTTACCGGGCATAGTTACTTCAATCGTGGGTTCTGCGTAGCAATAACCCATACATCCTGTTTGGGTTATAACTGAATCGATTCCACGTTTTTCAAGCTCTTCCATCATGAACTCCATAACGGTTTTTGCTCCTGATGCAATACCACAGGTTGCCATAGCAACTTTAATTTGAACATGGCTGCTGGGGTCTTCCCCTTTTTCCCTGAGGTTGATCTTTGTTTGAAGGTTATCCTTCATTTTCCTTAGATCATCCAATGACTTGATTTTTGCCATACTTTTTATACTATTGTTATTTTAAGAAACAGTTTATTATTTTGGACTGCAAAATTATTTCAATTCATAATTGTAATATAGCATTTTAGCTATGTTTTATAACCTAATGTGGTTATTTGTAATTCTTCTAAATTCGATAGAATCATTTCCTTCAAATACTTTGTAACTGAAGGTTCTGAGATTGAAATATCACCAAGTATCTCTTTAATCTCCACGGTGTTAAAGCAGTATAAGTTACCATTTTTTTTATGATTGTAGATAAAATTTACAGATGGATTTCCAGATACTGTTAAAGCAATTACGCCTGCGATATCTCCCATTGGAAGGCAATCGATATTTGATGGTTTAAACGTTGCGGTTACAGTTGTTCCTTTGCCTAATTCTGATGATACATTTAGATTTCCTCCGGTACGTTCTGCGTTTTGCTTGAAAAGGGGTAGACCCAAGCCAACTTTTCTAGTTGATCTTGTTGTTGTATATGGGTCAGTTACCTTTTTAAGCATTTCCTGACTAATTCCTTTTCCGTTATCGCTAATAGATATTATGAGTAAATCGTTCTTATCATCTTCATCAATTGATAGTTCAATTAAACTAGCATTTGCAACGATAGAGTTTTGTAAAATATCTAAAATATGTAATGATAAATCTTTCATGATACGATTACCTCTCTTCCTTCAATTCCAAGAATAGCCATTCTTATCTCATTCCAGCATACACTTTCCATTTTTAGTTGAGTATTTGCTGTTCCTATTTGATCAATGTTATGAGCGTCGGATGATTTAATAAACCGCAGGTTTTTAATATATGAATAATCATTTAGCGCTTTCTCAATCGAAGTGCTCCTTGATATTTCAAGTGCATCGTATTTCAAATCTTTTGGTATAAACCCAAGTTGACTAGTCAAGCTGTACTTAGGTCTATCAATATGTGCAGGGATGAATAAGCCGCCTATTTGATGAACTTTTTGCTCAACCTCATCGATGCTTACGCTTAGTGCTGAAATAAGTAACGGTTCAATTTCATCAATAATCTCCTCGTTTTCATCAACAACTACCTGATGGCCAAACAGATCAGGATCATTCTTAATTTCTGAAAGATTATTCTCAATAAAATTCTGGAACAGAACCCTTTGGTTTTCGTCGGGGAAGAGGCAAAGGCAATGTACTTCTTCTCTTGTTGTTACTTCTGCGCCAAAAACAACCATAATTCCCCTTTTTTCAGCCAGTTTTCGGGTAACAGGGCCATGAAGGGTGCTATTATGATCTGTAATACCTATTACTTTTAGTCCAATATGCTCAGCACAATCAACTATGTTGATAGGGCTCATGCTCAAATCGCCGCATGGCGATAGAACAGTGTGAATGTGCATATCAGCTTGGTAATAGTTCATTACCCTTTAATAAGTTTGTAGAGTAAACCAGTTATTTCAAATGTTTCTTTACTTGTTCCTAGAATTGGAATTCCTTCTTCGTTGCTTTGAGCAATAGTATCTGATTCGGGTTTATAGTTTTTAACTAGGACAATAGCCGATAATTCTTTAAGCGAAGCAATTGCAATCACATTTTTGTGTGTTTGAAGGGTTACCCAAACATCGCCTGAATCGGCATGGCCCATAACATCGCTAAGTAAATCAGAAGTATAACCACCTCTTATTTCTCTATCAAGACCTTTACTCCCTGAGTAAACATCAAGCCCTAACTTTTCAACTACTTCTGCGACTTTCATATTATTATGTGTTTATGTAAACGTCTTTTGTTATTTAGCTATATGTTTCAATTTAATGATTTGGTTATTTCCACAGTCAGAGCATTTTTTTGTTGAAACTTCTGTAACCCCTTTTGTAACAGTAACGGTGTTTTCATTATGTTCTGTGAAGCCACACTTTTCGCATTTAAATTTATAAGTAACAGAAGAGCCTTTTTGCTTTGAAATAACGCCACCTGTAATTGCTATGTTATTCTCTTTCAAATTGTAATCATCAGTCTTTAATACGCACATTTTGTCTTTATTGAATATGCATTATGCATACGATTTATAAATCTATTGATCTAATGGTATCTTTTTGAGTTATCTATTTTATTGCAATTCTTTTCAAATCGATCTTTCCCCCAAATCTTCTCCATAATTCTAAAGGAGTGATCGGGATGAAGTTTGCGGAATTGTTCCATCGTTTTTTGTAGGAAAATACAGTGTGAAATGGCTGCTTTCCCTTGAACTATATCCTCAGCTAGGGCTTGGCACGATGGGGCTCCACAACTACCACAATCAATTCCAGGGAGAAAGCACATCAAACGATTAACTCTCTCCATTTTTTTCATTGCCTTGGCCATGTCCTCGTCGAGTTTCATCATCGATCGTGGATTAATTTCTCCGATGCCAATTTTTGACTTTAAGAATTCTTTATATCCTAAAAGAGGATTTTTAGCACCTAAATCATTAGCAAGCATGTTGTCATTTGCTCTATCATGAAGCCTTTCAACCGTCAAAAACCTATTGCCAGTGGTTAATACGCCACCAGCGCAACTTTCATCACAAGCTCGAAGTTCAAGAAAGTCAATATCTGAGATTTCCTCGTTCTCAAGTTTTTCTAAAAACTCAATAACATTATCTACACCATCAATTGCTAGGCAACGGCCATTGACATGACTTGCTTCACCATTTGTTAAGCTCCAGATTAAGCTAGTACCGGTTAAGCACTCCTTTTCACTAAACCCTTTTTCCAAATCACTTAGTTGAACTAGTGATTTTAATACTTTATTGTAGATAAGGTTCATATTAATAACACCCGCAACTTCTGATTTTTCCTCACCAACAGGGCTTTTTACAGCAGCTATTTTCGCTGCACAGGGTGTTATATAAAAGATTCCAATTTGATCATCACTAATTCCTTTATCGTGCAGCTTCTTCTTAATATATAACGATGTAATATCAAGGGGAGGTTTAAGAAGCATTATATTTTCGGTTAAGGAGGGGAACTTTACCTGTATTAACCTAACAATTGCGGGGCAAAAAGACGAAATTACAGGTTTTGTATTCTTTTTATCTGCAATATATGAGTTGATTTCTTCTTTAAGCAATTCGACAGATGTTTCAACCTCAACAACTTCATTAAAACCAAGTTTTAAAAGGATTGAGGTCACCGCACTTGCTGTAATTTCATCTGAGAATTGACCTGTAAGGATTGATGGTACTAATGCTACGCGATAGCTATAGTTATATATTTTATTAAAGTCATCTTGTTCAATAATTATTGCACTTGTAGGGCACACTCTAAAGCACTCACCGCAATCAATGCATCGATTTTCATAAAGTTCAGCTTTACCATCCCTTACTCTTAATGCTTCGGTAGGGCACACTCTCATACAATGAGAGCATCCGATGCAAACATCTTGGCGAATTTTAAGAGCATGATGAAAAGCTTTGGGTTCCATTAATGAAATTATTTATTAATATAAACCACAATGTTTAACTTAGTTCCAACGCCAACCTCACTTTCAATCCGGAACTCATCCGAATTGTTTTTGATATTTGGAAGTCCCATACCAGCCCCAAAACCCATTTCGCGAACCTCGGGAGTTGCCGTTGAAAATCCCATTTGCATGGCTTGCTCAATGTTTGCAATTCCGGGACCTTCATCGATTAGGGTCATTTTTATTTTTTCCGTATTGATTTCAACATGAATATTGCCATGATATGCATGGGCTACAATGTTTACTTCGGCTTCATACAATGCAACGACAACTCTCTTAATGACCTTGGGATCTACATTAAGCTGTTTTAGTGATCTTTTTACTTGGCTCGATGCATAACCTGCTCTTGTAAAATCACCACCTTCTACTTTATAATCAAAGTGCATTGTCATAAACTCAAGTAGTGTTAATAAATTGGCTTTAATCCACTACAATAAAGCATCCCTGATGTTTTAAACATCGAGTAAGGGCATTCAATCATTACAATCCCGTTTTCCTTTCCAAGTTTTACCATGTCGGAGGTAACTTTTTTATTTCGAACAAAAACAATACAGCTAATATCCGACATTTCTGCGGTTCGAATGGTCTGTACATTAGCTAATCCAGTCAAAAGAACTAAATTATCCTTCTGAATGGTTAAAACGTCGCTCATTAAATCGGATGCAAATGCAAATTCCACCTCTTTTTCAAGTTGTTCGCTACCACAAACAACAGTTCCTCCAACAAAAGCGGCAACATCTTTTACTCTCATAATCAACTTGTTATTTAAAGATGTTGAATTCATCTCTATATATTTATTTCGACGCAAATATAATTAATCATATGTTATTAAAAAAACAATGTTAATTGTTTAACAAATATGTTTAAGGGCAACTTATTATATTATTGATAATAAATAAAATAGGGTGATTATCATGACAATAATCACCCTACTGAATGTTAAATTATTGAGTTTTATTTATCGTTTGTTTCGAATTTCTTGTACTTAATTGAAGCAAAAACTGATAGCAGAATAAGCGCAATAGCTGTAATGTACACAAATGCAGGTACTGGAATAGGATCGCCACTTGCGTATGAATGTAGACCAGATAGATAGTAGTTTACACCAAAATAGGTCATTAAGACGGATGAAAAGGCAAATAGTGATAAAATATTAAAAACAAAAATACTTCTTAACGATTTTATCATTCTTGAATGGATAACAATACTGTAAATTATCAATGTAATTAACGACCATGTTTCTTTTGGATCCCAGCCCCAATAACGTCCCCATGACTCATTTGCCCAAATTGCTCCTAAAAATGTTCCAATTGTTAATAAATATAGGCCAATTGTTAAAGTGCTATAGTTCAGGACAGTAAGCTCAGCCACTGCTTGGCTAATTCGTTCTCTATTTTTTAAATCTGATAGTGAATAGAGTATCAATACAATTAATCCAAGAATTGCACCTAACCCAAGAAATCCATAACTACTAATAATAACTGAAACATGAAGTGTTAACCAATATGATTTCAAAACTGGTACTAAATTGGTAATTTCAGGATCCATAAAGCTTAAATGAGCAACTAGAAGTGTTAGAGAAGAAAGTACTGCTGTTGCAGGAATAGAGAAGTTAGATTTCTTACTAAAAATAAAACCGGCCAAGAGTGTTGCCCAAGATATGAAGATCATCGATTCATATCCGTTGCTCAATGGAGCATGCCCAGAAATATACCAACGAAGGGCTAAGCCTATGGTATGGAAAACGAACCCAACAATTAATAATATATTTAAATATTTGATAAGTTTCGGTTTATTTTCTCTTCCTGAAACAATACTAAAAATCAAAGTAATAACTAGTATCAATCCTAGTGTTGCGTAATAGGGAAATAGTTTTTCAAAGATTTTCGACTTGTTATATGAAATTTCAATGTTTACTTTTGATTTTGAGGGTAGAGGGTATGTTGAAAATTTTCTTTGATAATCAGAAACTGAGTTTACAAACTCATCAACCGCATTGTAGTCTTTTGATGAAGAAGCCTTCTGAGAAGATTCAATAATCAAGTTCATTATATTTTTTAAATACAAGGAATCTTCTTTGTTCTGGGCATACTTTATGGCCTCATAAGGAGAGCCCCAGTTTGAAGTTTTGTTTTTAAGTGGAAATATCTTGAAGAACTCTCCTGTATAAATCATATAAAGTATATTAATACGCTCGTCAAGTTTTATTACTTCCTTATCGAGTTTATTCCTTGAACCCTCAGGTTTAGAGTATGCTTCTTCAACTAATTTCCCAAGTTTGTAGTTATTTGTTTCTAAATCTACAATATCGGTAAATGCAGCATAATTACCGGTAATTTCAAGTTTTTTGGCTAGATCAACATTCGAAACCTTTATAAGTTTGACATCTTTCCAATTATTGAAATCGGTATAAAATCCCAAGAAAACCTGCATTGAAGAGTAGTCTTCAAACTGATTCTTTTTTGTAACTTTCCTTATTATATCATTGCTAAGGGTATATAGTGGCTTAGTTCTTCCTTTCTGATCCTGAACCAAAACTTTTCCAAAGTTGTCGGCTACTTTTTTATCAACAACCACTTTCTGATCGTTCCCGAACAATGCAGTGCTACTAATAAATATTGCAAGAATTGTGATCCCAACTTTTTTCATAGAATTATTCCATGCGTTTATGGTGATTGTCCTTAGTAATGAGTTTTTATTAAATATTGAAAGGATTATAAAAAGGAAAAGTAAAATATATCCCAAATAAGTAACTAGCATTCCTACTCTATCATGGTTTACTGAGAGTATTGTTCCTCTTTCGTCTTTATCATATGATGATTGGTAGAAACGGTAACCTTTATATTTTAGAATATGGTTCATGTAAATTGAGTATGGTTTCTCAATTTTATGTACATAATCAATGAGTGTTACTTCACTTCTATAAGAGGATGGGCTATTTGATCCAGGATATCGATCCAGAACAAATTTATTGAGCTTTAAACCAAAGGGAAGTGTTATTTTTTTGGGGCCATATGAAAGTTCTATTGTTTTATCCTCAAGTTGAATCGATTCAGTGGAGGTTTCCATTTCATTGTCAATCCAAATATTTAAATTTTTCGAAAGACTTCCTGCTTGAACCTCAAATTTTAAAACATTTCTCGAAGGCTCATTTGAATTTTGCTTATGACTTACTAATTTAATTTCG
>Ga0209099_1003207_pt1 | contig 13498 bp, 11 predicted proteins | sample AD_JPNHW2_MetaG_FD_184430 | JGI IMG/M metagenome (GOLD analysis project Ga0209099, IMG submission 184430) | Active sludge microbial communities of municipal wastewater-treating anaerobic digesters from Japan - AD_JPNHW2_MetaG (SPAdes) (version 2) | ecosystem: Engineered > Bioreactor > Anaerobic...
TCAGGCATTTTATCAGGTAGGAAATACCAGTCCAAAAATCAACTTAGCTGGTATGACATCATTTTAAACCGGATTTCAGGTCTGCCTGCCTTTTTTCAATCTTTTGGCAGGGTTGTGCAACGGCTACTGTTGTTGCACCCTGCATTATCATCAATTCGTATTGTGTTGCATTCTGTGATGTTGTCCAAGTAAATACTACGGGCCGAAGAACGCCTGTTGCATTATTTGCAGGCTGAGTAAAATTATTAGGCCCTGGTATTGACATTGGTGTTAGAAATGTTACAGTATTAGCTGCTGGAACTATAACTATCCCGTCTGTTATTGTACCATCGATTGTATATGTTGAATTTGATTGAAGCCTGCTTGATGGTATTGTTATCATTCCTGATGTTCCAGTATGATATATTATCGTATCTAATGTCGGACCTGCTACGTGTATATTTCTTGTCAGTATATCTCCATCTGAATCTTTTGCTTGTGATGGTGTGAATACTATCTGCAAGTTTGCTCCTACGTATGTTGCAGTTGATCCGTTTGTTGGACTTGTGAATGTGAATGTTTGCGGCGCTGTATTTGGTACTGCTGTTATCACTTGATCCCTATGCTTGTGCATGTCTGTATGCTGGTCTAGATTGTACATTATTCTTAATATGTTTCCCTCGTCTGGATGTACTGTGCCACTGCTCGCGCCCTGCGTTTACATTATATATGATGGATCGATTGAGTTTGATTGTAGTAATAATGCTCTTAAGAATTCTCTGTCAAAGGTACTAACTTTTAAATTATTTGATGCACCTGGTAATAATTGTCTATTAAAATAACATATTGAATGATCTTCGCCGGGTTCTGTGAATCCTAATGCACCCAGCACGGGCATGTTTGCATTTGTCGGGTATATGCATGATGTTCCTGCTATGCTATCTGTTTGTTCTTCGCGAAATGATACTATGCTATTTGTCTTTGATGTTATGTCTGCTATCGATTGATCATAATAAGGTCTTAAACTCTGTGGCATCGATACTGGATCTGTTGCACTATAATTTCTTGGATATATTCTCATCTTGCCATCAGTTCCTAGATTAGCTCTATGAAGAATAGTACCGCTTGGATTTTGGTCATCCGTTGAAGTTAAAAATTTCATTATCTTCAATAAACTAAATCCGAGTCCTTGATATACAGTCGATTGTACTGGTATGTCTTCTATTAGTTTCATGTTCATTGTCTGAGATGAGTTTATTGCTATCGTGTCCATTACATAATAATCTCCTGCTTTGAAGAATTCTCTTCTGTAATTTCCTGTCGGCATGCTTATTGAGAAGTTTCCATCTGTTGTAAATTTAGAATATTTTTCTTGTGTTGAAAGGTTTGTGAATGTGACTCTTGCTTCTGTTGGTGTCGTGTTTGATGGGACGCTAAGCAAGCTTCCTGATACTACATTTTGTGATGCGGCGTTTAATGATAGTGCTACTATAGGTAACAGGTGCAGAAACCTTGCAATAATTTTTGAAGGATAGCTGAAGCTCGGACATGACCGAACAAAGGCTAATATATTGATAATCAAATACATAATTTATTTTGAATTAGGAATTAATTGATTTCGGCCAGTCAGAAATCAAATATAAGCCGTAAATCACTATTTTCGGCAGAAGAGAAGGAAAAACTATGCTTTTCAACCGAAAGCTAATCCGGTGAATATATTAAATATCTCAATAACAATATATTACAATATTTTCAACGTTACTTCAAATATTTGCGGTTCTTGTGTTCTGAGAGCAATTGCATTCTTCCAATACACCGCGCACATAGTATTACCCACATGGTACAAATGGCCGTGAAATTCAGGCTGACAGCCATCGAGAATGGCAGCCATTACTTCATAGCGAACTTTTTCGGGATTAAAGGCATAATCGTGCCAGACCACGATGCTGTTGTCGTGGACGAGGTGCTTAAAAATCTTTTGAGTGTCGTTTAAAACACTTTCATAATGATGATCGCCGTCGATAAAGACAAGGTCGAACTTCCGGTTCAGCGAGGAGAAGTCGAAACTCCGGCTGTTGGCTTTCAGGTGGGTGACATTGGGCAAATGCTTCGACAGAACTGCATGTTGCGAGATGTATTCGTCGTCGTAACCAAGAATACGCTTTTCAGCATCGGGCAGGTCCATGGTGAAACATTCATGCGCTATTGAGGCTACATTGGCAACGCTTTCGCCGCGCCATGTGCCTATTTCGAAATAGCTGCACCGGGGGAACCTGGCTGCCAGGGCTTTGAGCAAAGCCAGGTCGGTCGGTAGGGAGCCGCCATCACCAAAAGCAAACGGATTTATAGTCATTGCAGAAGTTCCGGTTACCTGGTTCAGAGGTAGTTGCGGGAAACATTCCAGGCCATTATATTTTCCTGAAACTGCCCGTTTCCTCACTTCGTTATCATCGAGCACAAGGTTAAGCAGGTAAGGCTTGCTGATGATATTTCGAATGGCGCTTATCGCTTTAGTAATCTTGTTCATCTGATTTTTGCTAAGTACTTATTTTCCCAGGCTTGCAAGGGAAATCACGTTTATTCCGTCGGCTCGTGTGTGGCTCATTCCGGTACCTGTGATAACGTTCAAAGATTTGGGCACTTGTGTCTTGCCGGTATCTAGAATGGAAACAAACTTGTTAAGATTCGTGGCGGCTTCATCAATCTGTCCTATTCCGAGTTTTATTTCAAAGGCGGCATAATCGCCATTTCGCTTCTGCACAATGGCATCAACTTCCAATCCGCTTGAATCCCGGTAATGATATACTTTTGCATCGTTAGCTTGTGCATATACTTTAATATCGTGAAAAACAAGCGTTTCAAAAAGAAAGCCCATAAATTTTATATCAGTAAGAATGGCTTCCGTATCTAATCCTAAAATGGATATTGGCAGCGAAACATCGCACAGATGGCGCTTTGCCGATTTTCTGAGCGAAGCCGACGAACGAATATGCGGATTAAATGGCGGCTGTTCAACAAAAATCATCAATCGCGACAGCGCCTCTAAAAAGTCAATGATTGTGGGACGCGACAATTCCGCATTTTCAACACTATTTATATCTTTCTCCAGGGTTGAATTATCCACCAAAGTCGCTACATTCCTCGAAAGCGATTTTAACAATAGTTTTACTTTACCGGGAGTCCTTCTAACATTGGAAACCCTGCTCATATCAACTTCTGCCAACAAATCAACATATGCCTGATTTATCAGTATGGCATCTTTAATCGGCAATCCGGCAACAGCCGGGAAACCACCTCTTACCATTCGTTCGGCAATCACTTCAATAGTTAACCGGTCGTCAACAATGTCGTTGGTTTCGCCCTTCAGCAATTTCGACATCTCAATTTTGCCGGATGAATAGCCCAACTCTTGCCACGACATCGTATTCATTTCAGCAATAGTAAAACGACCGGCACCGCTGTGCAGTTTTGTGCTTTCTTCAGGATTGGATGAGCCGGTAAGTATAAACTGGTTGCGTTTTTGCCGTTTGTCAATTTCGTGGCGCACATAATTCCATAGTTTTGGTTCTTCCTGCCATTCGTCAATCAGGCGAGGTGTTTCTCCTTCCAAAAGCCGCTGTGGCTGAGTTTGCATGTAGATAGGAACCTGCTCGTCCCTATCTACTTCCAATATGCTTCTGGCAAATTGTTTTGCAGTTTCTGTTTTTCCGCAATATTTAGGCCCTTTGATAAGGATAGCGCCCGAAGCATTCAACTTTTCCGATATTTCATCTTCAATTATTCTATGTATGTATGCCATCTTTTTTCAATGAATAATGAGAAGTGCAAAGATAGGCATAATATTATATTTTACATATTTGGAACAAATTGTTTTACAGATTTAGAACGACTTGTTTTACAGATTTTGAACAATTTGTTTTACAGATTTAGAGCAATTTATTTTACAGATTTAGAATTTGCATCACAAACCCTTCCGGTTATACTTTCCGGCAGAAGTATGTCCTCACCTCGCCGTCGGGCGCTTCCTCAATGTAGTAATCAAATCCTGTATTACTCACTTTTTCAATCAGCGGCATCGGGATAAAGCCGGTGATAAGTTCAAATATCTCATCGCTTCCCATGTTATGCGTGCGACTGAGCACTTCGTTCAGCGGATGCTCGCCGCGTGAGAGCATTTCGCGGGCATCAAGACGCTGGGTTATTTTGAAAGGATCGAGCCATGCAGGAGTCTGCGAGTTATTATTGTTAGTGCTCATATTGATGGTTGTTTGTTTTTGTCCTGATGCTTCGCGCAGGGTGTTGATGATTGTTTCGAGAGGTATGTTTCCCACCACCGATACCTGTTGCAACGTGGCTACCCGCCCGATGGTTTTTCTCAGTACCGGGTTTCGCAGCAGTTGGTATTTTGGCGATAAGCCAATCAATGTTTCTTCCAGGCCGGGAAACTCCTTCAAAAGGTCGCCGATTTTGGTCATGGGTGTAATTTCCATACTGACAGGTATTTTGGACACTATTTTTATTCAGAGATATTTGCTTTTTAAGAATCAGGAAGTAAGAAGTCAGTCCCGATAGGTAGCTAAACCTGGTACTTCAGGCTCCAGGATGCTGACTGCTGACTTCTGGCTTGTGAATTCTTTTTAACCAGGAAATTCAGTCAGTTTCCTGATGAGTTATTTCCCGTACGAGAGTAATCGCTGTTCTCCTTCGAGTGCGCGCAGTTCAGTAAGGTCCTGCGAAAACTCAATGGTTCCCAGGTAGTTGCCTTCGGCATCGCGTAAGGGGAAATAGTTAATGTAAATAAACCTTGGACCCATCTGAATCCAGAAAGGCGCACTGCTTTCTTTGCCACTTTTGAAATCTGAGATTATTTGCTCCACGATATGCACGCTGTGTGGCGGGTGACACATGCGCACATCGCGCCCGAGGATAGCGCGGTTACGGTCGAAAATGCGATGCATGCCCTGTGTAAAGAACTTTACCTTATCGTTGCGATCAACAAAAGTCACGTCTATAGGTAACGTATTAAGCAATACCGTGAGTTCATCAAGTGTGAAACTGCCACTTGGCAATCTTACGGTTCCATCGCCGGTTGCCTCTTTGAGCGTTTGCGAAATTGCTGCATCCGATGGATTCCATTCTTCTTTCGGGTCGTACAGGCAGTAACCTATTTCATTGGTTTGCAGGTATATATTATACCATTCAGCATCTGTGAGTTCATCCATAGTCATGGGGAAAAGAATTTCCTCCTCTTTCATGATCATGTCAGTAATGGCTTTGGCAGCGGGTTTGAGCACCATGTCGGAGAGTTGTTCAAGTACTGATAAAGTGACGCCTCCTGTTTTGAGCGCTTCGAGTGAAGCTTTCAGCATTTCGCGTACTTCGTCATGCTTTCCCCACATCACTTTGGGAGGGCCGGTGATACCATGCTGTTCAAGGAACGGGAAAAGCAGGTTTTCTTTTCGGCGGTAATGCTTATCCACATCCATGAGCAGGTTAAACATCTGCGTGAGATCGGTGATGAGTCCGGGCAAGGCGGCTTCGGAAGCAGCCGGTACTGTTGATAAGAGCAGATTCAGTTTGAGACACACTTTTTCGAGTTCACGGTTTTCTTTTTTAAAGGTGTCAACCGGATGGCCTGCCGGAACCGGTTTTGCTCCCGACTGATCAATGTGCCCGTCGAGGACCTGTGTATGAATATCGCAGAATTTCAGAACTTCCTCAGCCGGCAGGCCTTCGTTGATCAGTTCCTGTTCAACTTCCACAACTTCATCGTATGGTATGCCTTTCAGGAGGTTTAGTAATTGCTGCCTCACTGCTTCGGGTGCCTCTCCACCATGAAGTTGCAGGATCATGTGCTTGAGTAATTCTTTGCGCTGTGCTGAATTGTTGATTAGCTCGCTCATATTATTTGTTCTTTAATGGGTTGAATATCAGTATTAAATGCTAAAGTTTCGCGTATTATCATTATTTAGATTAAATCAATGCAAATATATAATAAATTAAGAACCTAAATACTTAAATATAAAAAAATATTTTAACTCCAGAAAAATGATAATAAATTGTTCATGGGAGGATCTTTCTTGTTCGTATATTTGTACTTTAACCAAACGAATTAACCCATGAGAAAAATTCTAGTTTCAATTTTGATCGCCGCATTTCCAGCTCTTTTGATGGCACAGGACTGCGGGTTTTACAATTTCAGCAAAGGAGCTGTGCTTGGCTACCAGAACTTTGACGGCAAAGGAAAACTGACCGGTACATCGCGGTTAACATTTCTCGACAGTTACAGGGAGGGAAATGCTTATGTTTACAAGGTACGCAATGAGGTTACCACCGAAAACAGCAAAGAACAGCCAAAACCTGTTGAGTACCTTATGCGCTGCGAAAACGGGGAGTTTTATGTTGATATGTCGAGCATGATGGACCCGGCTATGGCTTCAACTTTTGGCACCGACGTAAAAGTGACCAGTTCGGAATTGTCATACCCTTCAAATTTGTCGGTTGGTCAGACATTACCTGATGCAAGCTACTCAATTTCATCAGGCACACAGGGAGTTACGGTACTAAGCATGACAATCGACGTTACGAACAGGGTTGTTGCAGCAAAAGAGTCAGTTACAGTGCCTGCCGGAACTTTTGAATGTTACAAGGTTACTTACAATGTTGACACAAAAATGCTTTTCAAGATAAGCGCAACCGCTGCCGTATGGATGACACAAGGCGGTGGCATGGTGAAGACCGAATCGTACGATAAGAAAGGCAAGCTCACTTCGTCGATGGTGCTCAGCGAACTGAAACAATAACCTGCTCTCGCTGCAGGCACAGAAAATGTCGCATACATACAGCAGTGCATAGGCTGGAGTTGAAAAATACCCGACCTTTGCACTGTTTTTTATTCGCTTATTACCGTGAATTTCTCCCTTACAACCGAACTGCCATGGTGGCTGGTTTTATTTTGCCTGATAGCGGGAGCAGGGATTTCTGCCATTTTATATTTCAAAGACAAAAACAGCGAATACAGTCCTATAACTCAAAAAGTGCTCGCTCTGGTAAGGGGATTTGCTGTATCTCTGATCGCCTTCCTGTTGCTTTCGCCAATGATCAAGACAATCACACGGCGGCTTGAGAAGCCGGTTGTAATCATGGCGCTGGATAATTCAGAGTCAATCATTACGACGAAAGATTCAGCATATTATCGCGGGGAGTTCATTAAGCAATGGAGCAAACTTGCCGATAAGCTTTCAGCGAAATATGAGCTTCAGACATACAGCTATTCTGATAAGCTGCAGCCTGGGATCGCCGGCGATTTTCGCGGGAAGCAAACTGATATGGGACAGCTTTTTGATGAGATTGCCACGCGTTATACTAACAGGAATGTTGCTGCGCTCATCGTAGCGGGCGACGGGCTGGTTAACCGTGGCGCTGACCCGCTTTTTGCCTCAGAAAACGCTTCTTACCCTATGGTGACAGTGGCCCTGGGTGATACCAATCAACACAAAGATTTGCTGATAAGCCGGGTAGTTTACAATCAGATTGCGTACCTTGGAAATGATTTCCCGCTGGAAATTACTTTATCAGCTTATCAGTGTGAGGGACAATCAGTTACTCTCACTGTGACTGATGAGAAATCAGCAAAGCTATTTTCTCAGCCTGTTTCAGTTACTTCTGCTGAATTCACCAGGACTGTCCAGGTGAAAATTCAGGCTTCGGAAGCAGGAACCCGCCGTTACAGGATATCGGTTTCAGGCATCAAAGGTGAGGTAAGCCAAACAAATAACGTACACGATGTTTTTGTTGATGTTCTTGATGGCAGGCAGAAGATACTTATCCTGTCAGCCGCACCGCACCCTGATATTGCAGCCTTACGCCAGGCCATCGAGACAAATCCCAATTACCAGGCTGTTCAGTTAACGACAGCCGACGATCCCGGCGACCTGCATCAATATGACCTGGTAGTTCTTCACCAGTTACCGTCGATGGCCAATGCCGCCGTATCGCTGCTCGAGAAAGTCAGGAACGCCTCCGTTCCGGTGCTTTATATTGTGGGCAAACAATCAAACCTGGCTGCTTTCAACCAGTTAAAAACAGGTTTGTCAATCATTGCCACGAGTACGGCAGCCAATGAAGCTTATGCCTCGGTAAATGATAATTTCCCGCTTTTTTCGTTACCCGAAGAAGTCAGGAATATGGTTGCCAATATGCCCCCGCTTTCGGTTCCTTTCGGGCAGTTTCAGCAGGCGACAGCTTCGGAAGTTCTTATGAATCAGCGTATAGGGTCAGTTGTAACACAAATGCCGCTTGTGTTATTCAACCAGGGAATCGACACCAAAACCGGAATAATTGCCGGCGAAGGTGTTTGGCGCTGGCGCATAGCGGGTTTCATGAAAACAGGCAACCATAAGGCTTTCGACGAACTTATCTCGAAGATAATCCAGTACCTTGCGGTAAAGGAAGATAAAAGCCGTTTCAGGATCATCGATAAAAAAAGCTACCTGGAGAATGAACAGGTGAGCTTTAACGCTGAGTTGTACAATGAAAGCTACGAACTGGACAATACGCCTGAGGTGAAACTCGTTGTTACCGATTCGGTGAATAAGAGTTATCCGTTTGTATTTTCACGCACATCCAATGCATATACGCTGAACACAGGCAGTTTTACCCCGGGAAGGTATAATTATGAAGCAAGCGTGGTTTACGATAACAAACCCATGCAGAAGAAGGGATCCTTCATCGTGATGCCAATCAATGTTGAGACCCTTAATACCGTTGCCAATCACAGCCTTATGTACAATTTGGCAGCAAGGCATGATGGCGTGATGGTTACCCGGGCTGATCTGGCGAAAATTGAGGAATTTCTTGCCAATCGTGATGACATTAAAACGGTTGCCTACTCTCAAAAACGCTTTACCGAACTTGTGAACCTGTGGTGGGTGCTTGCACTTATTGTTGTGTTGCTTGCTGCCGAATGGTTTATAAGGAAAAGGGCCGGAGGATACTAGGGAATAATGAATAACGAATAACGAATAACGAATAACGAATAATGAATAACCTGCCATGCGGAGGGTTATGCGAAAGGGGCAGGTGAACAATGGATAACGATCCCGATAGCTATCGGGAACGAATAACGAATAATGTCCTTCGGCACACTGTAAAATGATGAATGATGAAGTAGATTGTGCATGGGACGCTTCAGCATTCGGGGAATAAATTAATGTTTTTCAATTGATTAAGATTCGTAAAAGAATATGACGGCTGAGCTGCTTTTTTTACTCATTATTGCAATAGTAGTACTTGGATATCTGCTTGACCTGGTACTGGATTTTCTGAATTTCAATACGTTAGGAAAGAAGCTTCCTGATTTTCTTGAGGGTATTTATGAGCCTGGAAAATACCTTGAACAGCAAAACTACCAGCGTGTGAATTATCGTTTTGGACTATTTTCCGGGGCGTTTTCTTTTCTTCTTATTTTGGCGATGCTCCTGTTGAACGGCTTTGCCTTTCTCGACCATTTTGTCCGAGGCATCAGTTCGTCACCAATCATGCAGGCGCTCATGTTTTTCGGAATTATTGGTTTTGCTGCCGACCTGCTTACGACACCTTTCGATATTTATGACACTTTCGTGATTGAGCAGCGGTTTGGCTTCAATACAACAAAGCCCAGGACATACATCGTTGATAAGCTCAAAGGATGGCTGCTGGCAGTCATTATCGGGGGCGGGATGTTGTCGCTCATTGTCCTGATTTACGAACGCACCGGCAGCCTTTTCTGGTTAATTTTGTGGGGCGTTATCTCGCTGTTTACCTTGTTTATCAGCTACTTCTATACTTTGCTTATATTGCCTCTTTTTAATAAACTCACACCGCTTGAAGAAGGTGAATTGCGTGATGCCATTGAGTCGTTTGCTGTAAAAGCTGAGTTCAGCCTCCGGAATGTATATACCATGGATGGTTCGAAACGATCGACCAAGGGCAATGCTTATTTCAGTGGATTTGGCAAGCAAAAGAAAATAGTACTCTTTGATACTCTCATTAAGGAACACACAACGGGTGAACTGGTTGCAGTGCTGGCGCATGAAATCGGGCATTACAAAAAGAAGCACATACCCAAAGGGATGATTCTCGACTTTTTACAAACTGGTGCGCTTTTATTCATCTTCTCATTGCTGGTTAGCAGCCCTTTGCTCTCAGCATCACTTGGTTCACCTGAAACCGGCTTTCACATGGGGCTGCTGGCTTTCGGTATTCTTTACAGTCCTGTTTCGGAAATACTGAGTATTGGAATGAACATCATTTCGCGGAAGCATGAATTCCAGGCTGATGAATTTGCTGCGACGAAATCGAGCAGCAAGGATCTTCAGGAAGCTTTGAAAAAACTATCCTCTCAAAACCTGACAAACCTGCAGCCGCATCCAGCTTATGTTTATGTTCATTACTCACATCCGCCGCTTGCTGCGAGGCTTAAGGCATTGCAAAAGTACGATACATGATCGTTAAGTGCTTTATAATCATAGGTTTGAATAATTTCTTAGCTGTATTCAGGCTGTAATATTCAAAACGGAAATTGGCTAACTTTGCAGCTCTTTACCTCAACCAGGATCCGATATGCCCGGAGAAACCCCTAAACACAGACTTTCACTTTTAACAATGGCCTGGGATTACATCGTGAGAGCCTGGAAAGCCCTGGTGAACTTTTTCAGGATACCGGCAGGAACTCCATTCTGGATAAGGGGAATGGTTGTTACGATGTATCTCTTTGCTTCGCTCATCCTGTTTATCCTGATGGTGGATGTGAATTTCCTCGGATTATTCGGAGGCTCGCCAAACATCAGGGAACTGAAAAACCCGCCGATGAGCATTACTTCGGAGCTTATTTCGGCTGACGGCAAGCTGCTTGGACGATATTATACCGAGGACAGGACCCCGGTTGAATACAAGGACCTTCCGGCAAACCTGGTCAATGCGTTAATAGCCACCGAAGATGTGAGGTTTTACAACCATCACGGGATTGATTTCAAAGCTACGTTTGCAGCGCTCTGGTCAACAGTGCAGGGCGACAGGCGGGGAGGCAGCACCATTACACAGCAGCTTGTAAAAAACCTTTTCAAAACAAGAAGTGATTATTCTACAGGTTTGGTAGGCAGGATTCCGGGTTTCGGTACCCTTGTTTATAAAATGAAAGAGTGGATCAATGCGCTGAAAATCGAAAGCAATTATTCGAAGGAAGACATCATCACCATGTATTTTAATACAGTGGATTTTGGCAGCAAGGCATTCGGTATCAATTCAGCCTCATCCACTTTTTTCGATTGCAGGCCAAACACGCTGAATATCCAGCAGTCGGCACTGCTGGTTGGAATATTGAAGGCGCCTTCTTACTACAGCCCGGTTTCAAGGCCGAAGAATGCCATGACCCGCCGCAACCAGGTGCTAAGCCAGCTTTCGCGATACAACTATATAAATGAGAAGCAGAAAGATTCGCTCGAAATGCTTCCGTTGGGTGTAAAATTTAACCGAAGGAATAAGTCGAACGATGGCGCCTCGTACCTGCGCGATGCCGTTGCCCGCTCATTGCAGCAATGGAGCCGCGAAACAGGGCACGATATCTGGACCGACGGATTGAAAATTTATACTTCCATTGATTCGAAGATGCAGGAATATGCCGAGAAGTCGATGGGCGAACATATCCGCCGGCTACAGCAGGTATTCAACCGCGGAGGATCAACCGTGGTTGTTCCCTGGATTGATGAAAAAGGGAAAGAAGATTTTGGCTATTTCCTGCGGCTTGCCGATGATGTTCCGGCCATAAAGAGTGCGATGTTAAACTATGGCCAGAATGCTGATACGCTGAAACATCACCTGATGAAGCCGCACAAGATGGAAGTGTTCACCTGGAACGGTGTTCGCGATACCACACTCAGTACAATTGATTCTATCAAACATTACAAAAAGTTTTTCCAGTGCGGTTTTATTGCCATGGAGCCTTCGAGCGGTGAAGTCAAAGCCTGGGTAGGCGGCATCAATTATGCTTATTTCAAGTTCGATCATGTAAACCAGTCGAAACGCCAGCCGGGATCGCTTTTCAAGGGATTTGTGTATTCGGCGGCTTTTGATAATGGTTTTGGTCCCTGTGATAAATTGACCGATAAACCGGTTTCGATTAAATACATTGAAAAGGGAGAAGAAAAAGAGTGGAAGCCTAAGAATGTTGATCGAAGTCACAGTGGTTCAATGACATTGAAACATGCCTTTGCCCGTTCGGTTAATTCAATTGCCGTTCAGCTTACCGAAAAAATTGGCTGGCGAAAAGTGATCGAAAGAGCAAAACTACTTGGTATTCAGTCGGAATTGGCTGATGTGCCTGCAGTTTGCCTCGGCTCCAGTGATGTGTCGCTGGCTGAGATTGTTGGGGCTTATTGTGGTTTTGTGAATGATGGTTACCGTGTTGACCCTGTGCTGGTCACCCGCATCGAAGATAATAACGGGAATGTGCTTTATGAATATAAACCACCTCACAAGCAGGTGATTTCAAGTGAGAATGCATTCCTTATGACTACTATTTTAAGGGCGGGCCTTACTGAACCGGGCGGTACGCCGCAGGGCCTTTTTGAGCATGACATCTTCAGGTTCGACACTGATTTCGGTGGCAAGACCGGAACTTCAAACGACTATGCTGACGGATGGTTCATTGGTGTTACTCCAAACCTCGTGGGTGGTTGCTGGGTTGGTAACGACGACAGGTCAATCCATTTCAAGACATCACATGTAGGTGAAGGACTGAGAACAGCCATGCCGGTATATGGCAAGTTCATGGAGAAAGTGCTCAAAGACGAAAGCATGAAGAGGTACAGGAAGCGTTTTGAAAAAGCCAAGATTCCCATTTCTAAATCATACGATTGCCGCACAATACTGCCGGCCAGTGATTCAATAAGGATGGCCAATGACTCAGTAGTCGAGTAAATCAATTTCAAAAGCTTTTTTTTAAACAAGGTGTCAGGGGCATAAGTCAGAAGTCAGAATATGGATAAGAATGCAACGCGTTTTCTAAGTTTAACTGTCGGGCAGAAGTCCGATCAATTGGATTTTTTAGCTAATGAAAACATTGCTGTATTCCCTGAGTATGAGATTTCCGGATCGACTTCGCAGTTACGAAGAGCGATTGTTTATGTTCCGGCAAGCCATTCTGATTTTGATAGCTATCGAAACTGACTCCTGACTTCTGACTTCTAACTCCTGACTCCTGACTCCTGACTCCTGACTTCTGACTTCTGCCTTCTGACTTCACAACAACAATGAAACCTAACAGTCTAAAAAAGAAATATATACACTTAAATAAATCCACCCAATACACATGCAAATAGACAAAAACACTGTAGTTTCGTTGAGCTACACACTGAGAGCCGACAATGCAGAAGGAGAAATCATTGAAGTAGCACAGGAAACTGATCCCCTCGTATTTCTCTACGGCGCCGGAAACATGCTGCCACGTTTTGAAGAGCATCTCGCTAACTTGAAATCAGGA
>Ga0209099_1003208_pt1 | contig 13496 bp, 10 predicted proteins | sample AD_JPNHW2_MetaG_FD_184430 | JGI IMG/M metagenome (GOLD analysis project Ga0209099, IMG submission 184430) | Active sludge microbial communities of municipal wastewater-treating anaerobic digesters from Japan - AD_JPNHW2_MetaG (SPAdes) (version 2) | ecosystem: Engineered > Bioreactor > Anaerobic...
TTTGAGAGTAATCAAAGCCGAAGTTGAGGCCAAGATGAATCTCAGAGAACGTAGCGATGCCCCGGAAAAAATGATTCAAGTCAAAGTAGCTATGGCCACCTGCGGGATTGCATCCGGAGCAAAGGCCGTTATGGACTACATGATCAGCGAACTTGACAAGAGGCATATCCCGGCCATCGTAAGCCAGACCGGCTGTATGGGTTACTGTTTTGCCGAACCTACCATCGAGGTTACCATTCCTGGTAAAGACTCTATCGTTTTCGGCTATGTGACTGAGAAAAAAGCCGACCAGATCATTGAAAAGTACATACTGAACGGCGAATTGATAGAGGGTATCATTCCCGTTAATTACGAAAGCATAGATAGTAAGTAAATTCCTGGAGGAAAAGATATGGCAACATTTAAAATGCACCTGCTTGTTTGCGGTGGAACCGGATGCAGGGCTTCGGAAAGCGAAACCTTGTTTCACAACCTGCGAACAGGAATTATTCAAAAAGGGCTTGAAAACGAAGTTCAGGTTTTAACAACCGGTTGTTTCGGTTTCTGCGAAAAAGGGCCAATAGTGAAAGTGCTGCCCGACAACACTTTCTACACCATGGTAAAGCCTGAAGATGCCGCCGAAATCATCGAAGAACACATCATCAAAGGCCGTAAGGTCCAAAGATTATTGTATGTAAACCCGCTGACTTCCGAACGTGTTGAGGACTCAAAGCATATGGGTTTCTACCGCAAGCAGCTTCGCATAGCTTTGCGTAACTGCGGCTTCATCGATCCTGAAAACATCAATGAATACATTGCCCGTGACGGATACTCTGCTCTTGGTAAATGCCTTACGGAAATGACTCCTGAGCAGGTTATCGAACTGATGAAAAAAAGTGGACTGCGCGGACGCGGAGGTGGCGGTTTCCCTACCGGCCTCAAATGGGAGATCACACGCGCATCAAAAGCCGATCAGAAATATGTAGTTTGCAACGCCGACGAAGGCGATCCGGGCGCATTCATGGACCGCTCAATCCTCGAGGGCGATCCGCATTCGGTTATCGAGGCAATGGCCATCTGCGGTTACTGTATCGGAGCTACCAAAGGACTCGTTTATATCCGGGCCGAGTACCCGCTTGCTATTGAGCGTTTGAAAATTGCTATCAACCAGGCCCGCGAATATGGCCTCCTTGGTGACGACATCCTCGGTACCAGTTTCAGTTTCGATATTGAACTCCGCTATGGTGCCGGCGCTTTTGTTTGCGGTGAAGAAACAGCACTCATCCATTCCATGGAGGGTCATCGCGGCGAACCAACAGTAAAACCGCCATTCCCTTCAGTATCAGGCTATAACGGCAAGCCGACCAATGTAAATAATGTTGAAACCTTCGCTAATATCCCGGTTATCATCAACCGTGGTGCTGAATGGTTTGCAAGCATAGGGACTGAAAAATCAAAAGGCACCAAGGTATTTGCCCTTGCCGGAAAAATCAACAACGTAGGTTTGATTGAAGTTCCGATGGGCATCACCCTGCGTGAAGTGATCTTTGAAATCGGCGGAGGTATTAAAGACGGTAAAAAGTTTAAAGCAGTTCAAACCGGAGGGCCGTCAGGAGGCTGCCTTACTGAAAAGCATCTCGACACTCCTATAGATTATGATAACCTCATTGCTGCCGGTTCGATGATGGGATCAGGTGGTATGATTGTGTTGGACGAAGATGACTGTATGGTTTCAGTAGCCAAATTCTACCTTGATTTCACGGTTGAAGAGTCATGCGGAAAATGTGCGCCCTGCCGTATCGGCAATAAAAGGCTGATTGAAATCCTTGAAAAAATCTGTAAAGGCGAGGGCACTATGGAACACATTGCATTGTTGAAAAACCTCAGCAATGTAGTGAAGGACACCTCGTTGTGCGGGTTAGGCCAAACCTCACCAAACCCTGTACTTTCAACTCTCGACAATTTCTACGATGAGTACATGGCGCATGTCAATGAAAAGAAATGTCCGAGCGGACAATGTAAAGCTCTGCTTCAATACTGGATCGATCCCGAAAACTGTGTCGGATGCACAGCCTGTGCGCGAAATTGCCCTGTAAATGCTATTGCCGGAGAACGCAAAGGCGTTCACATTATCGATCAGGCTACCTGTATCAAATGCGGCGCCTGCATGGAAAAATGCAAGTTCAATGCAGTTTTTATTAAATAATCAGTGGGAGAACGAAATATGGAAATGATAAATATAACAATAGACAATAAAAAGGTTCAGGTTGCCAAAGGCACCTCACTGCTGGATGCTGCCAAAACCGTGGGAATAAACATCCCCACATTATGCTACCTGCACCTCCACGACCTTGAAATAACCAATAAACCGGCTGGCTGCAGAATCTGTGTTGTTGAAGTAAAAGGCCGCCGCAACCTTGCACCTGCCTGTGTCACCGAGTGTACTGAAGGCATGGAAGTAAACACTCACAACATTCGTGTGCTGAATGCCAGGAAAACCGTGATGGAATTGATTCTCAGCGATCATCCCACCGACTGCCTCGTTTGCCCTAAAAGCGGTAACTGTGAATTGCAAACCCTTGCACAGGAACTGGGTATCCGACAGATACATTACCAGGGTGAGCAATCGCATTATCGTGAAGACACCTCTCCTGCCATTATCCGCGATGTAGACAAGTGTATTATGTGCCGCCGCTGTGAAATGATGTGCAACGAAGTACAGACTGTGGGCGTACTTTCTGCCGTAAACCGCGGATTTATGTCAGTTGTAGCACCAGCTTTCGAGATGAACCTTGATCATAGTGTTTGCACCTACTGCGGACAATGTGTAGCTGTTTGCCCAACAGGCGCCCTTACTGAAGTAGATCATACCAATAGCGTTATCAGGGCACTTGCTGATCCTACAAAAACCGTTATCGTTCAAACAGCTCCCGCCGTTCGCGCTGCTCTCGGTGAAGAATTTGGCCTGAAACCCGGAACCCTTGTTACGGGAAAAATGGTTTCGGCTCTGCGCAGGCTTGGATTCGACTATGTTTTTGATACTGATTTTGCGGCAGACCTTACAATTATGGAAGAAGGTACTGAATTGCTGGATCGCCTGAGTCGTCATCTTAAGGGTGATAAGGATGTAAAACTTCCTATCCTTACATCATGCTGCCCCGGTTGGGTTAACTTTTTCGAACACCAGTTCCCCGATATGCTTGATATCCCTTCGACAGCACGTTCACCACAGCAGATGTTTGGTTCGATAGCAAAGACGTATTTTGCTGATAAGCTCGGCATTAAGCGTGAAAACATGGTGGTGGTTTCGATTATGCCCTGCCTGGCCAAGAAATATGAATGTTCCCGTGATGAGTTTAAGGTTGATGGCAACCCTGATGTTGATTTCGCTGTTTCGACCCGCGAACTTGCAAATCTGATCAAACAAGCCAATATCGACTTCAACTCACTTGTGGATGACGATTTCGACCGCCCGCTTGGTGAATCAACCGGCGCAGGTGTGATTTTTGGTGTGACGGGCGGAGTAATTGAAGCTGCAACCCGTACTGCTTACGAGGTATTTACCGGTAAGAAACTTGAAAAAGTTAACTTTGACCAGCTTCGTGGTATGGAATGGGTTAGGAGTGCTACGGTTGACTTTGATGGATTACCTATAAAAATCGGGATTGCCCATGGCCTGGGAAATGCACGTAAACTGCTCGAAGATGTCCGAGATGGCAAAGCTGATTTTCATGCGATTGAAATCATGGCTTGCCCCGGAGGTTGTATAGGTGGTGGCGGACAGCCGCTTCACCATGGCGACTCTTCAGTCCTGAAAGCCCGCACTTCTGCCATCTATCGTGAAGATGAAAGCAAGGTAATAAGGAAATCGCACGAAAACCCGTTTATCATTCAACTGTATGAAGAATTCCTTGGTAAACCATGCAGCCACAAATCGCACCAGCTGCTTCACACCCATTATTTCGACAAGAGTAAACCTGTTGAAATTGAATAAAGGACACCAGGAAATTTAACGATTTAAAACGATTCACTATGGCAAGCATAAATATTAAACTCAGTGATCACAAAATTGCCCAGTTAAAGGCAATTTGCATGGAATTCAACAACGACAAAGGTGAACTCATCAATGTGTTACACAAGGCACAGCATCTTTTCGGTTACCTGCCTGCTGAAGTACAGGAAGTTATCGCTAAAGAGTTAAAAACCTCAGTAGCACATATTTATGGAGTTGTTTCTTTCTACTCTTTCTTCACAATGACTCCCAAAGGCGAGCATCCTATCAGTATTTGTATGGGAACTGCCTGCTATGTGAGAGGTGCAGAAAAAGTGCTTGACGAATTCAAAAGGATCCTCAAAGTGAAAGTTGGTGAAACAACTGCAGATGGAAAATTCTCACTAAGCTGCCTGCGCTGTGTGGGTGCATGTGGCCTTGCTCCGGTAGTTATGGTCGGTGAAAAGGTTTATGGACGTGTTGCTCCTGATGGAGTTAAGGATATTCTTGATGAATACTCCAAACCACAATAACCATTTGTCAACGATATAAATCAACTACATCGCAATAACTTTATGAACTGCCTCTGACCGAGGCAGTTTTTTATTATTTTAGGGGCTGATTTCGGTTACTTCTAAGTTTAGCCTGACTAAGTTTTTTTGTATCCCGAATGAAGCTTTGCTTATATTTGCTCATTATCATGAAAAACCTCACGTTATGGTATCCGACAACAAAGACCACAGCGATCAAATAAATGAATATCAAAAGCTTGCTGAAGATAATGCCCGGTTGAAAGCTGAGATTGAAAAATTGCACTATTTTGAATCACTGGCAAAGGAAACTGAAAACGTTCATGCTTTAGCAGAAAAAGCGAATAGGATAAAGAGCGATTTCCTCTCAATGATGAGTCATGAAATCCGCACACCTATGAACGGAATAGTAGGGATGACAAGCCTTCTGCTCGACACTAAAGTATCACCCGAACAGCGGAATTATCTCGAAACGCTGCGTGTAAGTGCCGACAATCTCATGGGCATTATAAACGATATTCTCGATTTTTCAAAAATCGAGTCAGATAAGATGGTGCTTGAAGAAAGTAATTTCGAATTGCGCCGATGCATTGAAGAAGCCCTGGATGTTTATGCGCCGCGAGCAATTGAAAAAGGTGTCGACCTGCTATATATGCTTCAGCCTGATGTATCTCCATTTCTTATCGGCGATATGAAACGGCTGAAACAAGTCCTTGGAAATCTGGTTAATAACGCCATAAAATTCACAGATGAAGGTGAGATATTTATCTCAGCTGAAAAGTCGGCCTCAGACAGTGACTGCTGCGAGATACTTTTTTCAGTAAAAGATAGCGGCATCGGTATTACCAAGGAAAAACTTGAAACAATATTTGAAGCATTCACTCAGGGTGAATCATTTGCAACCCGGCGTTATGGCGGAACAGGACTTGGTCTCTCCATTGCCAAGCATCTCGTTGGCCTGATGGGTGGGCGTATGTGGGCCGAGAGCGTGCCAGGCAAAGGCTCAACATTCTATTTTACTGTTCGGATGAAACCAGCCGAAACCGGAACTACAAAACTATATATACGCGGGCAGATTCCTGAACTCAAAAACAGCAAAGTACTTGTGGTTGATAACGATCCGGCATCGCGGCAGATATTTACTGCTCAGTTTGATGCCTGGGGAATGCGTGCCTTCACGGCGACCACTGGCAAAGAAGCCCTCAGAATTATTGATGACCAGGACAGCTATTTTGATCTGGGCCTGATCGATCTGCACCTCCCTGAGATGTCGGGTGTGGAACTTGCAAAAAGCATACGCGATATTCCTTTTAAAGGTGATTTCCCATTCATACTGCTTTCTTCTATCGGCAAAGTGACTGATTTACCGCAAGATCTTTTTGATGCTCAGATAACCAAACCGGTAAAACTGGCCGAGTTATTCGAGTACATTCTCAGCGTTATTTCCGAGTCGCGTGATCGCCGCAGAACAATTGCAGATCATAATTTCGATAAGAAATTATCTGATAAACTCCCTCTCAACATTCTGCTTGCCGAAGATAACATGACTAACCAGGAACTTGTGGTTACACTCATGAAAAAGATGGGATACAATGTTGATGCTGTGGAAAATGGCAGGAAAGTATTGGATGTGATGGAGCATAAGTCATATGACATCATTCTTATGGACGTTCAGATGCCGGTAATGAATGGTACTGAGGCGACTGCTGAGATCATAGCCAGGTACCCGGAGCAAGATCGGCCGTATATCATTGCAATTACTGCAAATGCCATGCCCGGTGACCGTGAAAGATTCCTTGAGTGCGGGATGGTTGACTATCTTTCAAAACCAATTCGATTCAAAGATGTACAAGATGTACTTATCCGCTGGGGCAGGAAAAGAATGATGTTTAAAAAAGAACAATCAGAATAAGGATATAAACCTCAAAAAAGAAAAAAGCTGCACGAAAATGCAGCTTTTTTTGTAGCGGGGACGAGAGTTGAACTCGTGTCCGTCTCAGACGGATATGAATCCGGCGCTCCGGTATAAGCCCGAAAACTGTCTCCTGACCTCTGCCCGAGCTCTCGATCCTTTCAACTGCTTCTCATAACGCATAGCTTCCGCTTTACTACTGCAAAACGCACAATATATTACTTCCCATGGCCTGTATCGAATTGTCCAACCTTTAGTTGCGCAGAAATTATGGGATCGATATCTGCTAATCAGATCAGTAGTGTAACCGATATATATTTTATCAAATTTCCGCGAATACAATATGTAAACTAGATATTCCATAAAAAAAGGCTGCCTTCGCAGCCTGATGATTGGTAGCGGGGACGAGAGTTGAACTCGTGACCTCCGGGTTATGAATCCGACGCTCTAACCAACTGAGCTACCCCGCCATTATGTTTATTTCAATTTTCAACTCGTGTCCTTCTCAGACGGATATGAATCCGACGCTCTTCCCGATAGCTATCGGGACAACTGAGCTACCCCGCCATTATGTTTATTTCAATTTTCAACTCGTGTCCTTCTCAGACGGATATGAATCCGACGCTCTTCCCGATAGGTATCGGGACAACTGAGCCACCCCGCCAATAGGGGTGCAAAATTAGAACTTTTTCCTTAAAAAGAAAGGTGTCCGGGAATTTTTACTGAATTTCCTCGACTTTCAACTTGTAATTGATCCCGAGCTCGCGTAAACCACTGAGTATAAATTCTATGCATTTCTCATCCCGTGCCAGGTACTCTGGTGCTGACACCCCCTTTTCAGTATACATTCCACTGGCAACCAGCTTCACAGCCATCACGGCAGCATATCCTGTTGTACGGGCCATCGAGTGAATCCTTGTCAAAGGGTCAAATGTATCGAACAGGTCATACGTGATTCGTTGCTTCTTACCATCTTTAGTCCCCTCGGCAATGATGCGCATGACCGTCAAATCTTCTTCTCCGTCATCAATCCTTAGAATCGGAAACAATAATTTTGCCGTAACATCAATTGGTCTAACACTTACACCGCCTGCTATCATTGGCTCTGAACTAAAAAATCCGGCATCGCGAAGCACCTGAACCCTCAACACATGACCGGGATAGCGGAGTGTTTTCTCAATCATATCAGGCACTTTCAGAGTGTATATCAGCGACCTGAGTCCATCGCTATTGAATGCCTCAAGAGTACCAAGCCCCTCTATTTCAACATTTTCAACATCAGACAATGCAGGTTTCACAACCAAGTTTCCATTCACCATAAACCTGGCCGGACGAGTATATTCTTCGACGAGGTCAATAGGTGAGAAAACTGCTTTATATTCGAATGGCCATGACCGGCGGACTGGTAAACCTCCTACCAGAATTTTTATACTTTCAGGTTTATCCAACATACTGCTTGCATAAGCGGCTAACATGTTGCTGGTACCAGGGGCCAGTCCCATATCACAAATAGCAACAACTCCGTTTTCTTTCGCCAGTGCGTCTAATTCAAGAAAGTTCTCCGCCTGAAAACTAAAATCGACCACATTTTTCCCAGCTTCGATGCATGCCTTCAATACCATAAACCCAAGATGCCCGGGAACAGCACTGACAACCAGGCCATAGCTGGCTACAAGCTTTTTAACCCTTTTAAAATCTGACAGGTCGAACCTTAGCGAAGCTACCTTGTGATTTGATGTCACTTTATCAAGTGCTTTAGCATCAATATCGGCAATTGTAACATTAAATTTAGCGTCCTCTGACAATTTAGCTGCAACAGGCCCGCCAACCAGTCCGGCACCAAGAACTATGATTCTTAAAGGCTGTTGCTTTTCTACTTTTGTTTTCATTGGTTATCCTGAATTAGTAATTATTTATAATTCACAATTTCAACTTCTTATGAAGTGTTTCCCTCCTTTTAGCTCTGCCCCGAAAATGAGGAAGCTGTGATACCACAACCCCGGCTAGCACCAGAGCCATTCCGGCAATTTTCGCGATGGAAAACTCTTCCGAAAGTAAGAAATATGAGGCAATTCCCGTAAAAACAGGTATAAGATTAGAAAAAACATTTGCTCTTATTACTCCTATATCTCTGATTGAGATGATATAGAAGATGTAAGCCAGCGTTGAAGCAAAAAAAGCCAGTTCAATCAACGCAACTATGGCACCTGCCGAAGGCTTTGCCGCCAGGAAATGATTAAGGTCAAATATCAGGAAGAAGGGCAGGAAGTATATTGCTCCGATGATGTTTTGCAATGCAATAATAGTAATTACGGGGTAATTGCCTGCCAGCCTCCTGATAACCAATGAATATGCTATTGCTGAAAATACGGCAAAAAATAACAATCCTATACCATCAGGGGATGCATTAAAGGAAAGGTCTGGTTTGAGAAGCATAATCACAATACCGGCGAGTGAGATGACTATTCCGGATAAAGTACTTTGCGAAACGCGTTCCCTAAACACAAAATATGCAGCTATCGGGCTGAAAAGCGGGATCGTGGCAATGATTACAGAAGATATTGTTGACGAAACTTTTGTCAAACCAAAACTTTCGCCCATGAAATAGCAGAATGGCTGAGTAAAAGCGAGCAGGAAGAACCATTTCAAATCCGCTTTTTCAACGCGAAAACTCTTTTGGGAAAGTTTAATAAAGATCAGCAGTAGGCTGCCTGAAATTACAAGACGCAGAAAAATGATGGTTATTGGCCTGTAAACTACAAAAACCTGCTTGAACCATACAAAAGACAAGCCCCAGAATAACATTGAGAGAACTGCATAGAGCAACGACCGCATTTTACCGGGGCGTTCCAGTATGGAAGAATTCTCAAGTGTCATGTGATGATTATTTTATCAAAGAAATGTGATGAGCACTTCCTGATGCCTGGTAATTCAACTCTTTTTTGTGTCAGGGCTATTCAATACCTGCAAAATGTTTCATGAACTGCACCCGCTCATATGCTACCGGGTTTGAAGAATTTCTGAGATTCATTTTCCCAATAAAATCATTGACAGATGCATAATCATGTTCTTGCATCCAGTGTTCTAATTCATTGACCATCAGTCGGATTTGTCCCGGGCCGTTTTTATATATTGTGCTTACTATTTCAACGGCTTTGGCACCGGCAAGCATCATCTTAATCATTCCTGCCGCATCATGAACACCGGTTGTTCCGGCAAGGTCGCAACTCACCTTATCTGACAGAATGGCTACCCACCTGAGGGGCATATAGATTTCATCAGGCGAGCTAAGCACATGGGTTGCCTTTATTTCAAGATCTTCAATATCAATATCAGGCGAATAAAACCTGTTGAACAGCACCAGGCCTTTTGCTCCGGCCCAGGCAAATTTTTGAGCAGAACTGGCTAAGCCGGAAAAATAAGAACTGATTTTGAGCGCAACCGGAATCCTGACTTGCTTAACAACTTTTTCGAGAATGTTAAAATATACCTTCTCCAATTGCTCAGGAGAATTGGCAGGATCGCTGGGAAGAACGAATATGTTCAGCTCAAGTGCATTAGCCCCGGCATCTTCGATCTTTTTTGCATAACTGGTCCATTCGGCATCAGTTGCACAATTGATACTTGCAATTACAGGAATACCAACCGATTTCCTGCAATCACGGATAAGAGCCATGTACTTGTCGAGGTTGTTTGACCGGCTGAAATTACTGATATAGTCAAAGGCTTCAGGGTATTGATTTGTGATTGAATCCTGCCCGAGCGTATGCCGCACTTCATGCAGAATCTGCTCTTCGAAAAGTGATTTCAGGACAACAGCGCCTGCTCCCTGTTTTTCATACTCAATTACATTCTCTACTGAACTTGTTAAACCTGAGCTACCTACAATTACGGGGCTTTGAAGCTTAAGCCCCAGGTATTTAGTACTAATATCAGCCATTGCATTAGAAATTAAGCAGTTGTATATGTTGATCCGATACACGACCTTCGTTTGTAATCACCCGGGACTAAAAAACGGGGCTAAACAAAGTATGCCATGCAGCAAGTAAAAATACCAATAATCCTGCATTATCACGATCAATCAGAGATTAATTTTTTACATAATCAGCAGCCGGAAACCATAAAAAAAAGCAGGGAGGTGATGCCCTGCTTTTCTGCTCATTGATAATTCTCAGAAACTAAGTCTCTTAGTTTGATAACGTAAGTTTACGGAATAACGTATCGTCATTAATTATCTTAACTGCCTGATTCAGATCGTCATCATCTTTACCGATGACTTCGAAATAAGCGTTAATATTGAATAAGTTTCTGGCCAGCAATGCTTTCAGGATAAGTGTAATTTGTTTGCCCGATGCTTTCAACCCATCATCATCTGCCGGTATTTCATTTTTCGCCGCATAAGCAACAAAATCATTCAGCATCTCTCCATCGTTTTTAAATCCGTTCATAAATGCAACTATATCAGGAAATTTCTTGAGCAGATCTTTGCGATTTGCATCAATATACTGCATGGTGTAATCATTCAGCAGGTTTTTACGAAATACATCGGTATAATATTTCGAAATGAATGATGTATCGATCGGCACAAACATATCTGGCATAATTCCGCCACCACCATATACAAGCCGCTTGTTATGGGTATAATACTTCAGCGAATCCGGAAATTTAATACTGTCAGAATGAACGAATTCCCCGTGTTTGTACCGGTTGTAAACCTCTGAAAAATAATCATCCGAGCCGGCAGTATAAGGCTTTTGAATGCAACGGCCTGAGGGTGTGTAATATCGTGCTGTGGTTAATCGTACCATAGAACTATCAGGCAGAAGGTATGGGCGCTGCACGAGGCCTTTGCCAAATGACCGGCGACCAACAATTAATCCGCGATCCCAGTCCTGAACTGCGCCAGAAACAATTTCACTGGCTGAAGCGGTGGCTTCGTCAATTAGAATGACCAGTTTTCCGGCCTCAAAAACTCCCTGGCTTGTAGAAGTAAAATCCTGCCTTGGGCTGCGCAAACCTTCAGTGTACACGATAAGTTTATTTGCTGAAAGGAATTGGTCGGCAAGTTCGTAGGCAATATCCAGGTAACCTCCTGTGTTATTTCGCAGGTCAAGGATGAGGTTCTTCATTCCCTCTTTTTTCAACTGGTCAACTGATTCTATAAATTCGTCCTTTGATGTACGGGCAAACCGCGAGAGTTTTACATAGCCAATATCGTTGCTCACCATGTAGGTTGCGTCAATACTGTTGATGGGAATCTTATCCCGGATGATCGTATAGTCGATTAACGATTTACGGTTTTTGCGGAAGATGCTCACATCCACCTTTGTGCCACGCGGGCCACGAAGCCGGTCAAGCACGTACTGGTTGTCGATTTTACTGCCTACGGCATCTTCACCATTGATTTTCACAATTTTATCACCAGCCAGTATCCCCAATTTCTCTGAAGGTCCGCCAACAACCGGTGACACCACCACGATTGTATCATGATATATCTGAAACTGCACTCCTATGCCATCAAAATTCCCCTGCAGAGGTTCATTGGTACGCTGCACTTCTTTCTTGGGGATGTAAACCGAATGAGGGTCCAGATCCTTTAAAACCTGAATGATGGCCTGCTCGGTGAGATCAGCTTCATCAACATCCTCAACATAAAAGTAGTTTATCAGTTGCATAAGTGTTGCAAACTTCTGAGTTGTCTCTTTCTGATCAGGATTCTTGAGTGCGTACTGAGCCGAAAGAAAACACGGCGTAAGCAAAAGAATGAATGCTGCAACTAAATTCCTGGCAATCATATTGTTTCTCATTAGAGGATCGAAAATTATTGATTTGTCTGCCAAAATTACCACAATTAATGTACCAGCGGATTGTTGATTTCAATATTGATTGCAGTTTAACAATTTTTAGATCATGGGTCACCGGGTTTTCAAAGCAAATGTATATTCTACTGACACAATGGCACTTTTCAATAATGGTGTTACTTTTGATATGATTCAGTTTCTATCTCTGCATTATGCCTGATCAATCAGAAAAGCGGAAACTTTTTAAAAGCCTCATAGCGCCTTCGATTTTGCTGTTAATAATCTGGGGCATAAAGTTTTACGAGCTGACTTTCAATGCTGATTTTTCGAACCTTGGAATTCTGCCCCAAACTGTGAGCGGCTTAAAAGGCATATTCCTTTCACCGCTTATACATGCTGACGTTTCACATGCGTTTGCCAATTCGGTCCCGCTGTTTGTGCTCACAGCCGCTTTGTACTATTATTATGGTAAAATAGCCAATGGCATCATGGGTTTATCGTGGCTTATCACCGGATTCTGGGTTTGGGTGTTTGCCAAGAACACCGGTTACCATATAGGAGCCTCAGGTGTTGTGTATGCCCTCGCAGCTTTTCATTTCACAAGCGGATTACTGCGTAAGGAACCCCGCATGATGGCATTCTCGCTGCTGGTGGTTTTCCTGTATGGCGGGCTTATCTGGGGCATCTATCCCGATTTCTTCCCTGAGAAAAACATTTCGTGGCAATCGCATCTGCTGGGCCTGGTTGCCGGAGTAATACTGGCCTTTTTTTACAGGTCAGATGGCCCTCAAAGGAAAAAATATGAATGGGAGGATGAAGAAGATGAGGAGGCTGATTCCCCGGAGATTTTTTCCGAAATTGAAGATCAGGATAGTCATGATAAAGAAAAAACCGCCGGCCAGGAGCCGACGGTGATCTATCATTTGCGAAAAAAATCCAACATCGAAGAATAGTTATTTATCTCGTAATCAATGCTTAGCAACTAGCACTAATCTCTGCCATGCATCATATAGAGCAACTTTTTCGACAGAAAAAACACGCCTGCACCCAAAATAATTACAAAAACGGCGATACCGCCAAATATTAGACCAGGACCGAGTGTTTCAATAAAACTTGCAAGCACTCCTCCCAGCAGATGAGCAATGAAGGTTGGCAGGAACCATACCCCCATAAACATCGAAACCATATGTGCAGGAGCCAGTTTGGTCACCATGGACAAGCCAATGGGTGAAAGCATTAGTTCACCAAAGGTGTGAAAAAGATAAGCCACCAGAAGCCACAAC
>Ga0209099_1003212_pt1 | contig 13491 bp, 10 predicted proteins | sample AD_JPNHW2_MetaG_FD_184430 | JGI IMG/M metagenome (GOLD analysis project Ga0209099, IMG submission 184430) | Active sludge microbial communities of municipal wastewater-treating anaerobic digesters from Japan - AD_JPNHW2_MetaG (SPAdes) (version 2) | ecosystem: Engineered > Bioreactor > Anaerobic...
ATTTTTCATTCTTCAAACCCCGTTCCGTGGAGCTGGCGGGCTGATGCCTGGACTTGTTTCAATTGTACACCAGTCGATTAAATCACAAATCGATATACGGTACATCGGGACAGTTCACCGGTATAACCGGAATATGTTCAATCACTTTCATGCTCTTCCATCTCCCAGTGAGAAATCTAGTCAGGTATGAGAAACCGAGAAGTGATATATAGATGGAAGCTATCATCCATGCGATGTATAAACCTTTACCCATAATGACTACCGCGATGTATGAAGGAATAATCAGGAGAAAAAGAGAGAGGAACAGCCCCATCATCATTACAAACCTGGTATCTCCCGCACCTTTAATTGCCGATGCGAATACCAGGTTCAGTGTATCAAAAATTGAATAGATTGCCACAAACTTAAGCAGTACAATAGTGAATTCCTTTATTTTTACAAAACCTGCATGATCGGCATTTGCCGCGAATGGAAATATATAAATTCCCGGAAGAAAAAAGTATGTAAGAGCAATGATCGACATATAAAAAAAACAGATATGAAAACCGGACCAGATTACTCTCTCTGCCATGGCTGCGCTGTTTTTCCCGATGTTCTGCCCGGTAAGCATTGATATCGCTATACCGATCCCGATCATCGGCATAAACGCCACTGTATTTATATTAAAAGCAATATTTGTAGCCGCGAGTTCAGTTGTACCAAGCCTCCCGACGATAAGCAGAAAGCCCGAGAATCCGGCTACTTCGATAAACATATGGATTCCGCTGGGAAGCCCGAATTTTAAAATTCTGGCAAAAAGTTCACTGTCAAATTTATAGTTGGAAACCGTTTTGTATCTGGCATTATACTCTTTTCCGAAGACAAGAAATCCGTATATTACAAGAGGTGTAAATCCGGCGCTTACTGTTGCTATGGCCGCACCCGCCACTCCCATCTCGGGGAATCCGAATCGTCCGAATATCAGGAGATAATCGAGAACAATATTAACTCCGGCAGAAATAAAACTTATCCACATTACAGGCCAGTTCTCCCCTCTCCCTGAATAAAAGCCGGAAAAGACCGATGAAGCGATCGGGCCAAGTGAACCGAAACAGAGTATTCTGAAGTATATAACTTCAAGTTTCTGAACCGCAGGATCATGGCCCACAACACGGAAAAACGGTTCTGCAGTAAAACCGAGCATAAATACAATAGCTGAACCGATTATAGCTATATAAATACCCTGCCATAACGATTTCCCGATTTTGTGATACTCACAGGCGCCATAATACTGGGCAACAAATGTTCCGACATAACTGGCTGTACCAAAGAACAGGCAGGTCAAAGTAAAATTAACTATTCCCGCCGGCATAGATGCCGCAACCGCATCAGGGGAATACCATGTTAAAAACACGCGGTCAGTAAACTGAAGAACTGACCATGACGCCGTACTTAATATCAGAGGCGCGGCAGTTGTAAGAAGTTCTTTATATCCGCCTTCCCTGTACCATAGATTTTTAAAAAATTTCAGCATAAATACCTCTGTTTAAATAAATAACAGGTATAATTTTAGGCAAGAAAAATCCGGTAATTTTCAGCGGCGGTATTATAAACAGTAAATTTCGTTACACAAAATCCCCAAGGCCGCATTCAACGGACCCGGAGACCGGCCATGATCCGGAAAATGTATTAAAACAGGATTTACAGGATTAGACCTGGTTAAATACACCGAATTATCAGCATTGCAACAGTTTCACTTTTTAATTTATTATCATTTTACACGCGACTCTATAATGGCACATAATGACAAACTCGCCCCTTCGTCTCTAAAGGAGGAAATACTCATTAAAAAGATAAAAATTTTTTAAGATACTGCCGTTTGTATTCTATTACTGACCGACTTGTACTATAAGATCACTCTATAGAGTTTCATATGATGGAGATATAAAAAGGTAAATGAAGCGGCTGTTGACTCTAACATCTTAACCATTTCTATAAACAGGGCGGACATGGAAATGACTAAAAGTGTACAGGAGCACAGGGAAAACTCCTGCAGATTAAAAAAATATTACATAAGTTATGATTAAAAAAAAGGTTAAGGATTGACAGGAGTTTGTTGAGTCTGTAATGATCGGCTTGACTATGACGGATCAATGCCTGAACCTGAAATAGCTGATATACCTGAAAAAACCCGATGAAGTATAAATATAAAATACCGGAACTGACAGAGCTGATAACGGATTTACATCCCGGGTCATTGGAGGATACTGTAAATGAGAATGAGAATTACTGAACCGGAAATTGATAAAGAAAATCCGTTTCTTCATGATAAATTAAACAGGGAACAGAGTGCAATAGTATTAACACAACTTTTCAGCAATACCGAAGGACCGTTTGTTGTGAGCCTTAATGCACCCTGGGGTACAGGGAAAACAACTTTTATTAAAATGTTCAGGCAGTATCTTTTAAACCAGGGATTCCCTGTGATTTATTTCAATGCATGGGAAACTGACTATCAGGACAATCCGTTGATAGCATTTATTGGAGAAATTAATTCAGGTATTGAAGAGCTGAAAAAACAGGGATTTGAAATTGAAAAAGCCAGAAAAGTATTTAAGAAAATTAAAAAGACAGGGAAAGATATACTGAAAAAATCAATCCCTGTTGCTATTAAAACAGCAACTCATAAGGCACTGGACATTGAGAAAGGCGGGGAGGATGCTTTTTCTGATTTCATTTCAGGGGTGCTTGAGAATCAGATAAAAAATTATTCAGCGACAAAAGATCAGGTACAAAAATTCAAGGAACAATTAAAAGAACTGGCTGATGAGCTTCAGAAGAATGAGAAAAGCCAGAATTTTAAATCCAAACCATTAATTTTTTTCATTGATGAACTGGACCGATGCAGGCCGGATCATGCGATCCAGGTACTTGAAAAGATAAAGCATTTCCTTGATGTTGACGGGATAATTCTTGTACTCGGGATTGACATGGAACAATTGGGGTATTCGGTTAAAACAGTGTTCGGGCAGAATATGAAAGAACGGAGCTATCTCAGAAAATTTATTGATCTTGAATATAATATACCGGCTGATAATTATATCAGCGGCTTATACTGCAGATATTTATCAACTGAAACAGCTATAACCGGAATATTGGGCAAACAGACAAATCAGGAAGATCTGCTGGCAGAATTACAATACTCAAGTATTCTGATGGCATCAACATTTTCATTGTCGTTAAGTGATTTGAATGTTTTATTCAATTCCTTATATCTGATTTTATTAACTTACGAAAATATACAAATAGAAACCATTGCATTGTCTGTAATATTGATTTCCTTAAAAATGCGGCATGTTAAATTATTTAACCAGGCCGTAAATAAAGAGAGGACAGTTTTCTATGTGATAAACGAACTAAATAAAATAAAAAAAGAAAATAATACCATTAAAGAATATGATAAATTTTTTATAGAAAGAAGATTAATTTCTTTAAATTTAAAAAAAGTTTCTGATGAGGAATATCAGCATCAGTTAAATTTAAGTTCAATTGCCCATCAGAACGAATTAAACAACATCTATAAAATTATAAAGGATAAAAACCGGCTGCAGAGTATTGAATTGTTTACAGAAACATTTATAAAAAAAATTAAATTTCTCGACTCTTTTAAATTTACAGAAGAAGAAAAAAAATAATCACGGCCGACATAAAGAACAATATGTTCTCCGGCAAAGAACCGCTGAAGGATGAACTGTCCGGCATTGTATAAATCTGAACCGGAAGGAAATAACGATGCAAATCAACACTGAAAATATAATTTCCCGTTTAGGGACTTTCCAGGCGCCACCTCCGTCTGTTTTTTTGAACGTATCACAGCAACGGGTTTACATCCAATTCAAAAAAACAAAAGGAGTTATCAATGCAATACAAAATAATGTTTATCCTGGCCATGGTTATTTTCGGAACTATTGGCCTGTTTGTCAGACATATCCCTCTCCCCTCCAGTGAAATTGCCCTGATCAGGGGAATTATCGGCAGCTTATTTCTCCTGGCAATAATGGTTTACAGCAGGCGCCGGCTGTCCGGAGAAGTTGTGAGGAAAAATTTACTGCTTCTTATAATCTCGGGCGGCGTTTTAGGATTTAACTGGATTTTACTGTTTCAGTCGTACCGGTATACAACTCTGTCAAATGCGGTGTTGAGTTACTATTTTGCCCCTGTCTTTGTCATGATACTTTCACCTTTTATTCTGAAAGAAAAACTGTCGTTCAAAAAAATGTTCTGTATTGCAGGAGCAATGGCAGGAATGCTGATAATTATGGGTAACGGCGGGAACAACTCCGGACAATATCACCATGCAGCCGGTATTGCACTTGGCCTGTCGGCTGCTGGATGCTATGCGGCCCTGATGCTGCTGAATAAGTTTATCCGCGGACTCGACGGTCTTGAAACAACGCTGATTCAATTGATCTCAGCATCCTGTGTGCTATTGCCATATGTTATTCTTACTGAAGGTGCGGCAATTCCTGTTATTTCCGGGGAATCAGCTGTATGGATTCTGACTATGGGAATTGTTCATACCGGTCTGGGATTTTATCTTTTTTTCACGTCTATACAGAAGATGAAAGGGCAGACTGCCGCCGCGCTGAGTTATACTGATCCGATTACTGCCATGGCAGTTTCAGGACTTATGCTTCAGGAAAGTATTCTGATTCAGCAGATGCTGGGTGGAGCACTGCTGCTTGGGGCGACTTTTATAAGTGAAAGACTTTCAGAATCTGATTAACTGCCGGCGGCCGTACAGCCGAAATGCGCAGTTCAGTTGAAGCGGATTAGTATTCAATATATCCCGGTCAATTACTCACATTTACTTGAATTTCGTATCTGATCAGTTAAAATAAATGTATAGAAGTAGTGCTTAAAACCATTTTCGGCAGGAGGCTTTTTTATGTCTGTAAAAGTAAAATGTGTACACTGCGGTACTCTGGTAAATGAATTTACTGCCGAGTGCCCTAATTGCGGAAAACCTGTAGCTAACAAAGACGCCCCGACAAACGTTACAGCGTCCCCATGGAAAATGAAAAAGGTTGATCATGGGAAAAAAATGCCTGTAATTCCAATATTGATAGCAGTTTTTGCGGTAATTGCTATAGCAATCTATTTCATTGCGGTTAGATAAATCATAATTTTTTATCCCGGGTTTCAGGTGTAAAGTTAATTCTCTATACAGGAATGCTCATTAAAACAGCAGAGGGTTTATGCAAATACTCTGCTGTTTAATGTACTGCTATATGCTGCGGTTTTACTACTTCGACGCCGGCAGTTCGCGATTGTAACTCTTTATCGTAAAGGCGCCGGATTTAAGAGCCAGTTCGTAGACGTAGAATTTCCACGTCCTGTCGCTGCCCCGAATTCCGTAGACAAAAGCCGGAGTCTCATACTCACCGCGCGCGAGACGCCGGGTCATCTTATAGCCGGCTTTGGTACCGATCATATTGATAGCCATCTTGTCCTTCTGAACCATATTATTGCCGGCCGCGGCCGCATCCTTGTTGTAATTGGCGTGCATCACCATCGGCTCGGATCCGGTCTTTTCCGCGACGAAGACGGCACAGCCGCTCAGCGGTCCGGTCATGAAAAAATTGGCATCTTTGCCGAGCACCATTGCAGTACAGCCGTTATCGATATAAGGCAGAAAGTTGATTTTAAGATTACCGCTGCCCGGTGTAACAACGATGTCTTTGACTCCCTGGGCGCTATATGCTCCATCAGTGAGTATCATGGCGCTGAGTGCCTGGGTGGGAACGTACTCCAGAAACCTGATATCCTTATCACTCATCTCGAGTTTGATCTGGCTCCAGGTCATAACCTCTTCAGTTACATTTTTAAGCTGGCTGGAGACAACTTTCACAACATTAGTGTATAGGTCCAGCCGATTCGCCTTCATAACCTCTTGCGGATTCTTAATAAATGACGCGGCAAGAACCGTGTCAAGCGTAGCAGCCGGTAACGGGCTGGTTACAGAAAGGCACACAGCAATACACACTAATGTTAATCCGTAAATAAAACATTTCATGGGCAATCCTCCTGATCATTATTATTTTCTCTAATAAACTGCGTTTAAAAAATAAAAAAATTTATTAAAACACGCTGCCGTTAAAGAGACATATTAAAGGTTCCCGTAAAGGTAACTGTATGATGTATTATAAAATAATCACAAAAAGACAGGGAAAATCCATTATTTATATAACATAAAAACATATTCGCTAAAAATATCAAGTTTTTATTGAAATAGAAAGCTGCCGCATAAAATTCATCAATCAGGCGTTAGCCGGTCAGATTGGATAACCGTCGAAGTGCAATACTGTCTCTGACGCTGAAAGCCGTATCCCCAAAAAATATTGTAATACTGAATCATTGATATTCTATGTTACTATTAAGCAGTCAATCCCCTAAAATTCCGAACAGGAGATATACAGAGGGAATAAGGCAGAAAAATGTTTTTTCTTATTGACTGGTAAGTTGTTCAATATGAAAATTATATTATAAATTACTTTTAATTCATATAATATAAAGAGAATAAAAAACCAGATATGAAGAAACCTTTTTATATAAAGGCTGCCGGTTTCATCTTTATCACAACAATATTTTTACTGCTCTTTATACTTAGCAGTAAAAATTATTTACTGTACCACGCGCTGATAGAGATGCTTGGAATTATTGTAGCATGCGGAGTTTTTATGATCGCATTTAATTCCAGAGAATATATGCAGAATAATTTTTTCGTCTTTATAGCAATTGCATATTTATATATATCATTTATTGATTTTCTTCATCTGCTTGCATATAAAGGCATGGGCGTATTTCCAGGGAATGATGCAAATCTGGCTACACAGTTATGGATAGGATCAGAATACCTTCGTGCAACAGCTTTTCTTATTGCCCCGCTCTTCCTTAAAATCAGGCTGAGAATAAAATATATTTTTCTGTCCTATACTGCGGCTGCAGCGCTTCTGATTCTTTCAATTTTTTACTGGAAAATCTTCCCTGACTGCTTTGTAGAAGGATCAGGCCTGACATCTTTTAAGATTTCAAGCGAATATATTATTTCATTCATTCTGCTGATTCCTGTAAAAGTTCTTTTTGATAAAAGGGATAATTTTGACAGGAATATACTTACCCTGCTTATAGCTTCAATTCTATTTACAATATTTTCAAGCATGGCGTTTACGCTTTATATTGATGTATATGGATTATCAAATTTTATAGGGCATTTACTGAAATTCGCCGCATATAGTTTCATTTACATCGCAGTCATCCAAACCGGATTAAGAAAGCCGTATGATCTTCTTTTCAGGGATTTAAAACAGAATGAAATAAAACTTCAAAATGCATTGAATGAGGTAAAGACTCTTAGCGGCATCCTGCCTATCTGTGCCAGTTGCAAAAAAATACGTAATGATAAAGGATACTGGCAGATGGTTGAGGTGTATATCAGCGAGCATTCTGACGCAAAATTCAGTCATGGCATCTGCAAGGACTGTGCGGAAAAACTTTACCCGAATATATTCAAATAATATAAAAATATTCTGTAATTATAAATATATCTCATCCGGCGTTAAATTAAATAAGGTTACTGCGGATTAAATTATCAATGAACGATAAAAAAAGAATACTGATTGTTGAGGATGACGCACTGACAGCATTCTGGATTATGACCGTACTTCGTGATTTGGGGTATTATACTTTTGAGCCCGTTGATTCTGGTGAAAAAGCAATAGAAGATGCTGCAATTCATAACCCGGATTTCATTATCATGGACATATGGCTTGCAGGCACACTCAATGGAATAGAAACTGCAGAGAAGATTCTCTCCACCTGTAAAACTTCAATAATATTTATCTCCGGTTATCCAGAGGATGATTTTACCGCACAGTGTAAACAGATTCCTTATACAGCGTTTCTTAATAAGCCGCTGGAGATTTATGATTTAGAAAATGTTTTAAAGACTAATATTTAAGATCTCCGGTGTGGAGGTTTAATAACTTTTAAATATATATTTTTAAAACTTCCAGTGAAACTGCGCGACATGTTTCAGTTCCGTTCAGCGGGTGTGTCAGGACATATCGTTTTACTTATTGCATGCTGATCAACAATGCTCATTGAACGGATCCGAAACGAGCTGGTTCTGTTACTCTATGTTAAGTTCCGAACATTATTCATGCATCAAAAGATTAACCAGTATCATTCTTGACAAAATATCTTCATCACATCTCAGTGAAATTAAATTTTAAAAGCAGCCATTCCGCTGTCGTATCTTTTTTATCCGGCAGCAGAGATGTCATAAGAGGAGCAATGGAACAATCGGTTCTTACTCACATAGAGCATTACAAGGTCAGATCATATGAGACAGACGCTGATTCCTGTGCCACAATACAGACTATAGTAAACTACCTCCAGAACAGCGGGTTCAACCATGCGCTTATACTGACCAAAGCAGGAAATCTCGCGAGTAATAATTCAATCGCATATTTCCTCACCAGGCAGAAAGTACGGATCTTCCGTTATCCGAGGTGGCAGGAGTCTGTAACCATAAAAACCTGGCTTGAAACAAGAATCCTGAAATATGCTGTCCGTGAATTTGAAATTCTGGACGGGAATGGAGAAATTATTGCCTGTGCGACAAACTCGGCCCTGTTCTACGATCAAAAGAAAAAAGAAGTAATTCCCGCATCTGAATGCCTTACAGGATTCCCGGAACCTTTAAGGGAGCGTGCACTGGATGATCCATTTGAATCCATACCAAGAGTGACTAATGCGGAATACACTGCGGAATTTCAGACCCGCCTTGCAGACATAGACATGTACCGTCATGTGAACAACGTAGTGTATGTGGAATGGGCTGTTGAGACACTCTCCGCCTTAGTAGTGGAAGGATGGATACTTCGTGATCATGAAATCAATTTCCGCTCCGAGGTCAGCTTCGGCGAGACGGTATTAGCCGAAACTGAAGAAGTTCCCGCAGGAGATACACGTATATTTCTCCACAGGCTCACACGGAAACATGGCGGTAAAGAGGTTGCGTTACTTAGAACATGGTGGGATTACACAAAACAGAAGAATTAATTCCCGGGATGCCGAATGATAGTACCAGAATTTTTTAAGAGAGAAGGATTCTCTAAACGGTTTACGGAGATTGTATATGCTTCGCCTGCTTACAGTAAGCATGTGTAAAAAACAATGAGTCTCTGTCCGCAACTCCATCAAACGGAACTATGGTGAGAGGCCTATATTACAAAAAACTTATTTCAACCCCCGGATCGGAACATTTTATGAAACTATCAATATGTCTGGCTGAGGTGGAAAATACTTCTCCAGATATGATATGCTATCCTGTCAATCCAGCGCATGGCTTCAAGATGCTCGAATCCCTCGTCCGGCTTCAGTCCTCCCTTGGCTATTTCAGCGATCATGTCTGTCCGTTTCAGGCGGCGTGTCTCGGCAAACATCGCGGAAATATGTTCCACGCTGTGTAAAGGGGCTTCAGGAACTTCTCCGTCCAGCCATTTAATGACTAAATCAAATTCGCCAAGCTGGCTAAGCGTAAGTTTCCGCAGAAAATCAGAATGTGCCGTTATACGGACGTTATCTAACTCCCGGCAGGCCTCAACAAGACGCGTCAGGTGTTCCATGGCATGAATTACATCAAGGTGCTGGCGGTGTACCTGGCTTGCGTCAGGTGATGAAACGACATACGAAAGATAATTTCTTGTTTCAACCAGAGCAGTATTGACAGATTCCAGTTTAGCCACAGATTCACTGTAGGATTTTTCTCCCACAACAAGGTCGCGCACTGCAGCCATGACAACCCGGGCTACCTCTACAATAGTAAGCCGTGCAGTTTCAACAGCAACATGCGGGACTGAAGCAACGCGGTAATCGAGAAAACGTGTTAATACCGATGCCTTGTCCGGGACAAGTTTTCCCATAAAACCGGCAATGGATTTGTATACAGGCAGCCAGAAAACAATCCCCAGAAGATTGAATGCGGTGTGAAGTGTGCATATTATAATAGACGGAGATGTTGTACCAAAATATGCGCACAGCCCGATAACCGGAGGTACAAAAAAATCAATAAACGAAAACAGTATTAAACCTGTAGCCAGGTTGAAAAAAATATGCACCAGCGCTGAACGTTTGCCGGCAACTGACGCTCCGATAATACCCAGAAGCCCGTAATAAACTTTACCTATATTGAGGCCCACAACAATGAGAGCCGCCTGTTCCATTGTGACTGTTCCAGAGCTAAGGGCTGCAAGTGTTGTAACTATTGCTACAGTGGATGACTGAAGCAGAAATGTCATGAGAAACCCTACGCCAGCCAGTATAAAACGGTCGCCCCAGGAAGAAAATGTATATCCCGCAAGATTGATAAACCCTCCGGCTCCGCGCATGCCGTCCTGAAGCATATCAGCCCCCAGGAAAAGAAGTCCAAAACCGGCGATAGCCATTCCTATTGAAGTTTTTTTGCCGCGAAGAAAAAGTTTCATCAACGCGCCCAGGGTAATGAGCGGCAGAGTAAAAGTACTTATATGAAATTTGAATCCTACAAGTGCAACTATCCATGCAGTAGATGTGGTGCCGAGATTTGCGCCGAAGATAATGCCGATTGCCTGGGGAAGAGATAGAAGCCCGGCGTTTACAAAACCGATTGTTGCCAGTATTGTGGCGCTTGATGAATTAATCAGTGCGGTGATGCCAGTTCCGGTCATAACGCCGGTCAACGGATTGCCCGTGAAACGGCTCAGTAACTGTTTGACCCGATCCCCCGCAAGAGCCTGCAGGCCTTCGGACATGATAGCCATGCCAAGAAGAACAAGTCCGACGCCGCCGACAATACCGGCCGCCATTGTAACAATATTGCCCATTCCAAACCCCGGGAAGTAATAATTAAGAATCCTTAATAAATAGGAATTCTGTTTTATTTGTAAAGCACAATTTATCAAACACACAGCAGCAGTCAAATTCCATTTCCGCCCGCGCATTGATTGAGCTCAAATATTTTCCGAAGGATGATGTGTGCGCAATATTGATACAGCGCCAGATGATGCAAGTGCCGTAATGATTAAAACTTTTATCATCGTGATGGATTGCAGAATTAAAAGCTTCGAATATGCATATCCGTATCCGTTAAGCAAACGCGCGCAAAGATCAGTTAGCCCTGATACTCTGAACTCGGCCTTCATTGAGCGGAAACAAATGACCGGTTTATGCCGCCGGGGGCATGCCTGCCTGTACCCCGTTCAATAAGTGTGTACTATTAAGTAAACCCGTTGCGGATTCAAACTCTAAAAAAATTTACCCTTGACATTAAAATATTTCAAAGGTACAATGCTGAAACTATATTAATCCCGGCCCATTCTCCGGAGAAAGAGAATAAGATATATCCGATCGCTAACTTTAAAGAGGTATAAATAATGACACTTACAACAAATAGACGGGACCAGGATTTTGTCCTCTACGAAATGCTTGGTATTGAAGAACTTTTTGCTACTGAAAAATTTAAAGATTTCTCACGCGACACATGCGACATGACCCTTGACATGGCCTATAGACTGGGAGAAAAAGAAATCCTGCCGAGATTAATGGAATCCGACAGAGAAGGCGCTTCACTGGTCAACGGAGAAGTGCACGTACCGGAATGTTTGCATAGCTTACAGAAAATTATGGCGGAAGGCGGATGGTTCACTGTTTCGGCGCCGCAGGACGCCGGCGGTCAGGGTATGCCTTATGTAATCGAAACAGCAGTGCAGGAAAACTTTCTGTTTCACATGGGGTACTTTATGTACCCGGCAGGTGCGATCGGCGCGTCCCATCTCATATACGAGTATGGGACAGATGAACAGAAAAAAAAATATATGGACAAGCTGTTTGAAGGAAAAAACGGCGGAACAATGCTGATCACAGAACCTGACGCGGGTTCAGACGTAGGTGCCCTCAAAACCAAAGCGGTCAGGCAGCCCGACGGAACTTATAAAATAACCGGACAGAAAATATTCATTTCCTGCGGCGACAACGACTTGTTCGAAAACATAGTGCACCCCATACTTGCACGTATTGAAGGTGACCCGGCAGGAACATCAGGCATTTCAATATTCCTTATGCCGAAATTCCTGGTAAATGACGACGGATCACTGGGACGCAGAAACGATTACACCGTGACCGGTATTGAACATAAACTGGGGCTGAGCGCCAACGCAACCTGCGCCATGAGCTTTGGCGATAACGATAACTGCTACGCCGAACTGCTTGGGCAGGAACGCCAGGGCATGAAAATTATGTTTAACATGATGAACGAGGAACGGATTAATATGGGGCTCCAGGGACTCAGCACCGGTTCTGCAGCTTACCATCACGCTCTTGCCTACGCAAAAGACCGCGTACAGGGCAGATCAGTTATGAGCACTGACCCGAAACCTGTTACAATAATCAATCACCCTGATGTAAGGCGCATGCTGATGTGGATGAAATCCCACGTTGAGGCTCTCCGCGCAATGGTCTACCTGTGCGCCTTCGCAATTGACCGTAAAAAATCCTCCGAAGGGGATGATGCGAAAAAGTGGGGAGGGATCATGGAATTTATGGTCCCTGTACTGAAAGCCTTCGGCACGGACACGGGATTCAGAATCACTGAAACAGCAATGCAGGTTTACGGTGGTTACGGTTACTGTAAGGATTACCCTGTTGAACAGTTCCTGCGTGACATGAAGATCGGTTCAATTTATGAAGGAACCAATGGTATCCAGTCCATCGACCTTGTTCTCCGCAAACTTAGCCAGGAAGGCGGAAAAAACTTCAGGTATCTCGTCGCAGAAATGTATTCCACACTTGACAGGTACAGCGTAATCGGCACCCTCACGGCACTCTCTGACAAACTCAGGGATGCTGTTACAGTTCTTACCGGCACGGTGAGCTACTTCACAGAATGCATGAAAGGTAAACAATTACTGGTTCCTGTAATCAACTCTTATCCCTTCCTGAACCTTACAGGAAATGTAATGTCGGCATGGCTGCTCTACTGGCAGGCTGGAATTGCATCGGAAAAACTTGCTGAAGCAGCAGGTAAAGAAGGATTTGCAGTGACCGATAAAGAGAAGATGAAACAGCTCATTGAAAAAAACAAAGACGCAGCATTTTATAACAGCAAAATACTTACAGCATCATTTTTCATTTACAATGTACTGCCGCAGGCTCTTGCCATAAAGCAATCAATTGAAGCAGGCGACATATCCGCGATGAAACTTGACGAAGAGGATTTCTGATTTGTGATGAAAAAGCATGGTTGTACACAACACTCATCGAGCGGAGCCGAAATGAACTTTCAGAAAAAATAATTTTAAAAGCCGGGTTTTAATCTAAAGTGAATATATTTCATCACCAAAAGTTTTAACCCAGTTTTTCTGAAATAATGCAACAGCTTCACTGGTCCTGTCAACACCAATGATGACTATC
>Ga0209099_1003213_pt1 | contig 13487 bp, 8 predicted proteins | sample AD_JPNHW2_MetaG_FD_184430 | JGI IMG/M metagenome (GOLD analysis project Ga0209099, IMG submission 184430) | Active sludge microbial communities of municipal wastewater-treating anaerobic digesters from Japan - AD_JPNHW2_MetaG (SPAdes) (version 2) | ecosystem: Engineered > Bioreactor > Anaerobic >...
ATTAACCTTGATACTGTTAGAGGATACGCAGAATGCGGTGTAGATTATATATCAGTTGGGGCAATTACCCATCAGATTCAAAGCATTGATATGAACCTCAAGAAAGTTTAAACTCTTTTTATGGGTAACAATCAGAGTAATGGTTTTTTTAGAGAAAGAGCAAGAAGATTTAAAATAAGATATTTCTTTGTTCAGAAGAAGGCTAAAACTTTCACTATTCCTGGTTTTTATGATGTTCCGTTGTACTATGTTATTAAATTCTTTTTTAAAGGGATAATCAACGGGGCAATTACAACAAGGGCCTCAGCCGTTGCATTTAGTTTTTATTTGGCAATTGTACCTACACTAATTTTCCTTTTTACACTTATTCCGTACATTCCTGTAAAAGATTTTCAATTTCAGTTACTATCCTTGATAAAAGGTATAATGCCTGATTACGCTTTTCATACTGTAGAATCAACACTAACGGATGTTTTAACATTGAAAAGTGGGGGTTTACTATCATTTGGTTTCTTTGCTGCACTCTTTTTCAGCCATAATGGTGTTAACTCATTGATTGAAGCTTTTAATGCTACTTATCATACCATTGAAACTCGAAAATTTTTTGAACAACATTTTATTGCTTTTGGGTTAACGCTATTGCTTCCAGTACTAGTTATGATAGGAATTGTTCTTATATTTTTTGGACAAGAAGCCTTGAGCTGGGCCATTAAGTTGGGTTGGTTGAAAATGGATTTTACCTATTACCTGATTGATATTGGTAAATGGTTTGTCATTATTGCCTTATTCTTTTTTAGTATCTCGTTCTTATACTATTTAGCCCCTGCAAAACGAGATAAATTTCGGTTCTTTTCAGTAGGTTCATCGCTAGCAACATTCCTAATTATAATTACTTCACTTGCCTTTTCGTTTTATGTCAATAACTTTGGGCAATACAATACGTTCTATGGTTCGCTTGGAGGACTTATTGTATTCCTTTTGTGGATTTATTTTAATGCGTTTGGGTTGATTTTAGGATTTGAGCTTAATGCATCGATAAACTCAGCAAAAGAAAAGCTTGAGGTTGGTAGTTCTGATAATTAGTATGACAAAAAATTTAGCATCAATACGAAAGGAATACTCCCTTAAGCAGCTTGATGAAAAGGATGTTAAAAGAGATCCCTTTGATCAGTTTAAAGAGTGGTTTGATGATGCTGTAAATGCTGAGGTAAAAGAACCCAACGCAATGATGCTTGCAACCTCAACATCCGATGGGAAACCTTCAGCGCGCATGGTACTTCTTAAAGGTTTTGATAAAGAAGGCCTTACTTTTTTTACAAATTTTAATAGTCGAAAGGCCTCATTACTAGATAGTAATCCATGTGCTGCACTTGTATTTTTTTGGCCCGAGTTAGAGCGGCAAATAAGAATAGAGGGGATAGTCGAGAAAGTGAGCGAGAAGGAAAGCAATGAATACTTTAATTCGCGCCCCGAAGGGAGTAGGGTCGGAGCGTGGGCTTCGCCCCAAAGCCAAGTAATACCTAATAGAGAATTTCTTGAATTGCTGTATACTGAAATTGAAACAAAGTTTAAAGGCAAAAAAATACCCCGACCCGAACGTTGGGGCGGATTTCGGGTGATTCCAAGTCTTTTTGAGTTCTGGCAGGGGAGACCTAATCGTTTACACGATAGAATTCAATACTCAAAAGCAGATAATAATTGGATTATTGAGCGTTTAGCTCCGTAATAATAGTTACTCTTCTTTTTTAAAAAGTTTGTTAATCTTCATGTAAAGAATATCGGGATCAATTGGTTTTGAGATAAAATCATCGCAACCAGACTGCAAACTTTTTTCTCTCTCGCCTTGCATTGCGTAGGCTGTTTGTGCAATTACAGGGATTCGTGGATTAAGCTTACTAATTTCTTTTGAAAGGTCGTATCCATCCCCATCGGGAAGTCGAACATCTAGTAATATCAAATCGATTTTATGAGAACTTTTAAGAATCTCTCTACCTCTTTTTAGGGTATCAGCAAAGATCAACTTGGCCTTTGTCTTATGAAGAATTTTCTCTAAAAAGTATTGAATATCAATTAAATCTTCTACGACTAGAATTGTTTTATTTGACCAGTCCAACCCCCCTACTTTATTAATCGCATCATTTTTTGTCTCATTTGCTTTATCAGTTTTATTTGACAAAATGTTGGCAATAGGTAATGTAAAGTAAAAAGTTGATCCTTTTCCAATTTCACTATCTACCCAAATTTTACCTCCAAGTAGTTCTACTAAGCCCTTTGATATTGCTAGACCAAGTCCAGACCCTCCATATTTTCGGGTGTAAGAATCATCTGCTTGCCTAAATCGTTCAAATATTAAGGTTCGTTTGTCTGGGTCAAGCCCTATTCCTGTATCTTTTACAAAGAACTTAATTAAAGGGCTTTCATCATCAACAACCATTGAGTACCCAAATTCAATTACTCCCTTTGGAGTGAATTTTATAGCATTACTTAAAAGATTAGTGATTATCTGCCGGATTCTTATATCATCAGTGTTTATTATAAAAGGTGATTGATTGGCCAGTATTGGGGGTAAAAGAATGGTATTATGGTTTGATTTTGTTTTTATTTGTGCACTATAAATTGTATAAAGATCAACTAGTAAAGCGTTGATATCAAATTCATGAAGGCTCAATCTAAGTTGATTTGCCTGAATTTTTGAAGTATCTATTATATCTTCAATTACCGATATTAGTTGGGCTCCGCTGCTATTTATAATCTCAATATACTGTTTCCCAGCATCAGAAAGTTTCTCTTCATCCCTTAAAATGCGAATAAATCCAAGAATTGCATTCATTGGAGATCGAATTTCGTGGCTCATATTGGCTAAAAAGGCTGTTTTAAGCCTATCGGATTCTTCTGCTTTCTCCTTTGCACTAATGAGCTCTTGCTCAAAAATCTTACGTTCGGTAATATCGTTTACTACTCCAACAAAAGCTACAGGTTCTCCTTTCTCATCATGGACCACTGCTGTTGAAAGTGATATTGGGAATACATGACCATCTTTGCGTACGTTGTAAATTTCACCCTGCCAACCTCCATTTAAAGTGGCCTCTACAATTTCTTTTGTAAGTGTTTTAGGCATTGAAGAAGATCTCAGCATGCTAATGTGCTTGCCAATAATCTCCTCCTCGGTATAACCATATGTTTTTAGGAAAGCAGGATTGACATAAATTATCTTGTTTTCCGAATTGGTTATTGAGATACATTCCCGAACGTTTGTAATTGTTTGGGCAAGCATATTAATCTTTTCCTCTGCTTTTTTTCTATCTGTTATGTCGCGGGCAAGACAAAAAACCTGATCCAAATCAGCAGCGACTATTCGAGATTCAAAAAATTGCAGTTTCCCATTTGTAAGTATTGGATATTCAATAGTTTGAAGTTCTCTTGTGTCAATACATCTTAATATTGCATCGTGAATTATCTTGCTAACATCGTTAGGGAAAAAATCGTTTAAAGATGATCCTATAATCCTTGTTGGAGGGGTACTGTTGGAGTCATTATGCTCAGAAAGAAAATCGGTATAAACTCCATTCCGATCGATCCTAAAAAGTAAATCTGGAATAGTTCTTAAAGTTATACGTAAATTTTCCTCACTCCTTTTAAGTGCTTCTAAAGCCTCTTTTTGCTCAGTTGTGTTTTGAATTACTCCATCGAAATAAAGAAGATTCCCATCGTTACTGAAAGTTGCTCTTCCATTATCTCTTACCCAAATCTCTTTGCCATCTTTTCGCTTTAAAAGCATTTCTTTTTGAACATACTCGTTCGAATTTTTAATAGAATCAAGTACGTGCTTGCGTTCATCCGTATTTACATAGAATTCGTTAACATTATGCGTTAATAACTCCTCAACGGTTTTGAATCCTAAAATATTTGCTAATGAGGGATTTGCGTAATAAATAGTGCCGTTATCAGAAGTTCTGTAAACACCAACTGGTATTTGCTCAGCAAGGGTTCTATACTTTTCCTCACTTTCTAGTAGTACTTCCTCAGCATTTTTTCGATCGGATATATCGCGTGCCATTGCAAAAACTACATCCTTGCCAAAGTACTTCCCCTTATTTAATGATACCTCTTTTGGGAAAATTCTACCATTCTTAGTTATTCCCCAAAATCCGAAGAACTGAGGTTTCCCTTCAAAGGCATCTATTAACCAATGCATTATTTGATCTAAATCATTCTTGTTTGGTGCAGAAAGCATTTCGAGTGTTTTCCCAACAATCTCCGATTTTGAGTAGCCGTACATATTCAGTGCAGCTTTGTTTACATCCAAAAAAATTCCCTTCGAGTCCTGGATATAAATTGCTTCACTAGCATTGTCGAATACGCTTTTATAGCTTTCCTCACTTTCTCTAAGATGCTTTTCGGATAATTTGCGGCTTGTAAGATCACGAACAAAAACAACCGAGGTTATTTCTCCATGGTATGTAGCAAGATTAACATTAAACTCAACGGGTAAAGGTTCGCCATTAACTCTACGAATTATTGCTTCGTAAATTTGAGGAACATCTTCTCCTTCAAGCCTTTTTCGGTAAAAATCTTTAATCCTCTCCGATTCACTGGGAATTAAGAATGTATCAATTGGCCTACCAATAAATTCGTCAGCTGAAATTCCAATCATCTCGACAATCCTAGGATTACCATAGATTAGAATACCATCTCGAATAAAAATAATCCCATCGTTAGCTTTTTCGACTAGTATTCTATATTTCTCCTCCGACTCAGCCAGCGCCTCAATAACCTCTTTCTCCTTTGTATTATCAGATGAAATAATCAGGATTCCATTCTTACTATCTGGAAGAGATATTCTTGTTTCGACTAAGCTTAAATACTTAATATTTCCATTTTTACAAACATTTGCAACTTCATGTTCAAGAATTTCACCCCTGAGTATTTTTTGAATGTTTTTGTCAATAATAGCCTGATTATCGGTAATGGAAATATCTTTTAGATTCATTGAACAAAACTCTTTGTGAGTATATCCTAAAATATTGGACAATACACTATTCGCATCAATAATATTTCCAAATTCATCACATACTAAAATTCCATCGGGTAGCAAATGAAAAAGAGTTTGATGTACTGTCTGATCATGCAGTACATCTTTGGGTTTGGTAATATTTTTCTGAATATCTAAAATTGTAAGACAAAGTTCTAATTCGCGGATTGTGTAGTTAGAAGTAATATAATTTGAGGTAGTAAAAGGGTCAGTACATTCTATCCTTTTTACATTTGGTTCATTTATAAGAAAAAGGATGGGTGTATTTTGGTTTAACTTCTTGTTAATTAGCTCTGCTGATTTCAGTAATACTTTTTGATCTTTACCGACAAATTCAAGAATAACCAGAGCAGGAGTGGTTGAAAGATCAGAATTTTGAAATTCTTTTAAAGACTTGAAAATCGAGATAGAAATATATCCAAGAGAGTTTAAATCACCTTTAAGTTGATTAGCGATCTTTTCGCCAGCAATAATAATTAGATGAACTGCCCCCATTGATCCTTAAATTGCTATCAACCCGAAAGATATTAATTTTTTGATTCGATGATAAAAAATAAATAAAAAAACCCTCTACGAAAAAAACATAGAGGGTCGAGATATTTAAAACTTTAAATTATCCAATATGAATAAACTGTTGTACTAGTTTAGCGATCTCATCGTTCTTTCCATACAGTTTTTCGCTTAACCCTTTATCGCTAAAGGCTTTTAGGTTCTTAATCCTTGAATCGATCATTCCTTTTGGGAAAATACCATTTGCCTCAAAGACAGAACGCTTTGCTTCTAAAGCTTCAGCCGATTCAAAGCATGAAGCAGGGAGCTGTTTTAAAGTAGCTAGTTTCTCTTTAAACTCTGGTTTAAAAATATTTACATCAACATAAAGCTTTTCAGCTTGCGCAAGAGCATCTGATCTTTTTAGGCCATTCAGGGATGTAATGATTAATCCAGCAACGAGTAGATATGGATCTGCTGATCCATCAGGGACTCTGAACTCGAAGGTTTGTTTGTTTACTGTTTCGGGTTGGCACTTGCAGTCCTGTGGGTTTGCATCACTAATCATATGTTGAGCACCGCCCGACCATCCAAGTGGAACGCGAATAACCACAGAGCGGTTACGATCGCCCCAGCAAATATTGGTTGGGGCTTCTTGATGAGGTACAAGTCGTAGATACGATGTTGGAATTGAGTTTCCAAAAGCAGTTAGAGCATCGGCAGAATCTAGGATTCCGGCAATCATCTTGCGAGCCATTGGGCTTAGCTTACCATCCTCAACCATCAGATTGCAACCATCTTTCTCTGCCATCATATGAACGTGTAAACCACTACCTGCCTTACCAACAGTGATTTTAGGAGCAAAACTAATATCTACACCGTACTGGTAACCTAACATTCTTACCATCCATTTAGCGATTATAAGCTGATCAACAGCCTCTTCGGCAGGAACTGGAAGAAACTCTATTTCGTGCTGCTCGTAAAGTTTATCCTCGGTCATAAAACATCCAACCTCCGAATGTCCATATTTAATCTTTCCACCAGCCTTTGTAATAAGAACCAAAGCTTCCCTTCTTAGGTTTTCCCATTTTGCAAATGGTTCAGAAGCATGATAGCCCTTTTGATCAATACCTGGGTATTCATTATTTCTTTCGCTAATTACGTAGTACTCAAGCTCAGCAAGCGCTTTGAATGTGCAACCAGTTTCTTTAGTGAAAAGTTCGGCCGATTTACGAAGAACGTATTCGGGTGAGCTTTCAAGAGGTTTTCCTTCGTTTGTGTAAAATGAGCATAGAATGTCTAAGGTTGGAACCTCTGAGAATGGGTTTAGAAATGCTGTTTTATATCGAGGTATTACGTACAAGTCACTACTTCCCGCTTCAATAAATGAGAAAAGGCTGCTTCCGTCAACTCGTTCACCTGACGAGAGTATTGAGTCGAGATGCTCTTTCGAGTTGATGATAAAATTTAAAGTTTTAAGCTTTCCATCTTCAGCAACATAACGGAAATTAATCATCTCAATATTATACTCTTCGCAGAACTTGATGATATCATCTTTAGTAAACTGCGAGGTTGGCTTCTTTAAGAATTGAACCAATTCGTTTGGGTTCATTGAAGTTTCAAATTCTTTTGTCTTCATCCTAAAATTTATTTTTAAAAGTTCACAAAGCTATAAAAGTCCTTGGTATACTAATACAAAAGTAAAATGTTTCTCGGCATTTATTTGAGATTATTATAACAGCAATTCAGCTTGAGGATTTATTATAAAAAGATGAAAAAAGTTGATAATGAATAATAAACGATTTAAATTTATTGAATAGTTTGAACAGAGGGCACTGTAATCTTGATATCTTTTTTCAATTCTCTTTTGTGATACTGTTCTTTTTGGCCATTCTAAAAGGCATTTACTTCTATTGAAGTAAGTTTTGTAAATGATGATTATAGTAAAATAAACAAAGAATATTAACTAAATAATTGGAGGTTAATTATGCCTTGCAAAAAAATTAAATCAATTTTTTTACTCTTGTTTAGTTTTTGGTTAACATCTGCACATGCGCAAGATGTTGTACTAACAACAGGTGGAAATGCTTCTGGTAGCGGAGGATCAGTAAGTTATTCCATTGGTCAAGTAGTGTTTTCGACCATAACTGGTGTTAACGGTTCTATTGTACAAGGTGTACAGCAACCCATCGAAATATCTGTGGTTTCTGAAATTGATGATAATCCTGACATTGTACTACAATGTTCGGTTTATCCAAATCCTACTACCAATAACCTTACTCTCAAATTTAAAAATTTCAAACCTGAAAATTGGTCTTATCAGCTTTATGATATTAATGGAAATCTATTAGAGGATAAGAAGGTTGAAGGGGACGAAACAAAAATAATGTTTAGCAATCTTGCTCCAGCTATATATTTCTTAAAAGTGAGCAATGGTAGAAATGAAATAAAAACATTCAAAGTAATTAAAAACTAAATAATTATGAAAAACATATTTGTTTTGTTACTTATATTGATGATAACTACAAATGGTTATTCACAATCAACGCCTGCTAAAATGAGTTATCAAGCAGTAGTCCGTAATAGTAGCAACCAACTTGTTACCAATCATGTTGTTGGTATAAAGGTAAGTATTCTACAGGGTTCAACTAGTGGTACATCAGTTTACACTGAAACACTAACGCCAACAACTAATGCAAATGGTTTAATAAGCATTGAAATTGGTGGAGAAACTGGTTTTGACGCTATTGACTGGGCTAATGGCCCATATTTTATAAAGACCGAAACCGATCCTTTAGGGGGAACAGCTTATACAATAACAGGGACAAGTCAAATATTAACTGTTCCATACGCTTTGTATTCAAAAACAGCAGGAAACTATGCTGAAACTGATCCTGTTTTTGCGACTCATCCAGCGAAGGATATAAGCAGTAATGACATTACAGATTGGAATAATAAATTAGATACTGAAGTTGATGGTTCGATAACTAATGAAATTCAAACTCTAAGGATAAGTAACGATACTATTTATTTAAGTAATGGTGGTGGCTTTGTAAGATTGCCCGTTGGAATGCCTCCAAAAGCAACAATAGGTAGCGCCTCAAACATTTCAGAGGTATCTGCTACATTAAATGGGGTTGTTAATGCTAAAGGTTTAAGCACTGTTGTTGCTTTTGAGTGGGGAACAACTACAAGCTATGGTAATACAATTAATGCGACTCCAAATCCGGTAACTGGAAATTCCGATATAAATGTCAGTGCAGTTCTCGACAATTTAATATCTGCAAACACTTATCATTTTAGACTAAAAGCATATAATGCTGTTGATGTATCGTACAGCAATGATATGTACTTCATTGCTGGATTCTCAACACCCATAATAAATACTAATGAGGCATCATCAGTACAAGCAACAACAGCGGTTTCAGGAGGAAGTATAATATCCGATGGAGGTTCAACCATCACCGCTAAAGGTATATGTTACAGTACGAATCCTGAACCAACTATATCCGACAATATTATTGATGGAGGTACAGGTTCTGATCCTTTTGTTTCAAATTTAACAGACCTAACAATAGGAACAAAGTACTATGTTCGAGCTTATGCAACCAACAGCATAGGAACATCATATGGTAATGAAGTTAATTTTACTACAGTTGCACTACCAACGCTTACAACTACAGATTTATTTGATATTAAAGGAACTTCGGCTAAGGCAGGTGGAAATATCACCAACAATGGTGGAGGTGTAATAACTGCACAGGGTTTATGCTGGAGTACAAGCTCAAATCCTACAATTGGGGATAATGTCAATACCTCGTTTACTTCAGCAATAGCTGATCTATCACAAAACGCCGTTTACTATGTTCGTGCCTATGCAACAAATATTGCAGGTACAAGTTATGGTAACGAGATAAGCTTTAATTCAGGCTATGAAATAGGCTCAAGCTATGGTGGTGGATTAGTCTTTTATAATGATGGTAGTGGTCACGGATTAGTTTGTGCTCCAACCGATCAAAGTACCGCTTCTTCATGGGGTTGCTATGGAACTTTGATTGGAACAACTTCATTAGCTATTAATACCGGACAATCAAATACAAGCGCAATTATTGCAAAATGTTCCACCGCTGGTATTGCAGCAAGAATTTGTGACGATTTGGTTATTGACACATACAGTGATTGGTATTTGCCATCATTAGATGAGCTAAGCCTTATGTACGTAAACTTACATTCACAGAGTCTTGGTGGTTTTGCCTCCGATTACTATTGGAGTTCAAGCGAAGATAATGTAGGCTTAGCTTGGAGAATACATTTTAACCTTGGAAGTAAGCACAATGATGGGAAAGATTATCCAGTATATGTAAGGGCCGTTCGATCATTTTAACAAATACAAACAGACCCTATGTCGATAATCGGGACATGTATATAATATAGTTTATCAAATCAAAAAAGCCCACTAAGAAATTAGCGGGCTTTTTAATATTATTCAGTTTTAAAAGTAGATCAAATTATTTCGAAAGAAGTTTAATTCGTTCTTCTAAAACATTTATTTTTGATTCTGCATCAGCCTGTTTGCGACGCTCAACTTCAACAACCTGAGCAGGGGCTCCACTAACAAATTTTTCGTTGCTGATCTTCTTCATCACGCTTGAAAGGAATCCTTTTGTATAATCAAGTTCTGCTTTTAGTTTAGCAATTTCTTCTTCAGCATCAATCAAACCTTCCAAAGGTACATAGAACTCAATTGATTTAATAAGGAATGAAGCAGCACCTTCTATCTTCTCTGTAGTGTATGATAGATTCTCTAGCCCAGCCAGTTTAACAATAATACTTTCAATATCATCACCAAACTTAGCATCTGACTTAATAAAGAGTTTCAGAGATTGCTTGTTAGGTATGTTTTTCTCCTGACGAATGGTTCTAATACCCGCAATAGCCTCTTTCATTAGCTCGTAACGATCGAGTAAAGCAGCATCAAATTTCTCTGCATTTGGCATTTGGCTAATCATTAAGCTATCACCCTCTTTGCGCTCGCGCAAATACTGCCAAAGCTCTTCGGTAATGAAAGGCATGTATGGATGTAGCAATGAAAGCATCTTCTCGAAAATATCAACTAGAGCATGATAAGTTTTTCCATCAATAGGTTGCTGGTAACCTGGTTTAACCATTTCAAGAAGCCATGATGAGAACTCATCCCAGAATAGTTTATATACAGCCATCAGAGCCTCTGAAATACGATACTTTTCGAAATCATCGTCGATCTGATCAATCTCTCTATTTAAGATATTATTAAACCATTCAATTGCGGCTTTCGATGATATAGGTTGAGCAAGTTTTTCGTCAACTTCCCATCCTTTAACCAGACGGTAGGCATTCCATATCTTATTACAGAAGTTACGGCCTTGCTCGGGAAGAGTCTCTTCAAAAAGTAGGTCGTTACCTGCTGGAGAACAAAGGAGCATTCCAACGCGAACTCCATCGGCACCGTATTTTGCTATAAGATCAAGTGGATCGGGAGAGTTACCCAGCTGTTTACTCATTTTACGTTTCAATGAGTCGCGAACAATACCGGTTAGGTAAACATTCTTGAATGGCTTATCGTTACGATACTCGTAACCAGCGATAATCATACGTGCAACCCAGAAGAAAAGGATCTCTGGCGCTGTGATTAGATCGTTGGTAGGATAGTAGTACTTTATATCATCATTCTCAGGGTAACGAATACCGTCAAAAACTGATATTGGCCATAGCCAAGAGCTAAACCAGGTGTCTAGAACGTCCTCCTCTTGCCTTAAATCTGATATTTTTAAGCTAGATTTTCCTGTTTTTTTCTTCGCAAGTTCTAATGCCTCATCCTCACTTTCGGCAACGACGTAACCACCCTCGGGTAGATACCATGCTGGAATTCGATGTCCCCACCATAGTTGACGTGATAAACACCAATCCTTTACGTTCTCCATCCAATGGCGATAGGTGTTAACGAATTTCTGAGGGTAAAGCTCAACATCTCCTTTTACAACAGCATCAAGGGCTGGTTTTGATAGCTCCTGCATTTTAAGGAACCATTGCATCGAAAGTTTTGGTTCAATAACTGCATCGGTACGCTCACTGAAGCCAACCTTGTTAAGGTAGTCTTCAATTTTTGCCAGATTACCTGAACTCTCAAGATCTTTTACAATCAGTTTACGAACCTCAAATCGATCTTTTCCAATGTAAAGCTGTGCTGCTTTACTCATTGTTCCATCATCCTCAAAAATATCTACAGTTTCGAGGTTATGCTTGTCGCCAAGCATATAGTCATTAATATCGTGGGCTGGCGTAACCTTTAATGCTCCAGTACCGAATTCTACATCAACGTATTCATCGAAAATAATTGGGATGCTACGTTTGATTAAAGGTACAAATACCCTCTTTCCTTTAAAATGGGTGTAACGAGGATCGTTTGGATTAACGCAAATTGCAGTATCGCCAAGAATTGTCTCGGGACGAGTGGTTGCAATGGTTATAAAACCATCCTCACCATCAATAAAATATTTTAGGTAGTAAAGCTTACTCTGAACCTCTTTGTATATAACCTCTTCGTCACTAACAGCGGTTTTGGCCTGTGGATCCCAGTTTACCATTCTAACGCCACGGTAAATTAACCCCTTGTTAAATAGATCAACAAAAACCTTAATAACACTGGCAGATAGACTTTCGTCCATGGTAAAACAGGTACGATCCCAATCGCACGAAGCACCTAACTTTTTTAGCTGCTCAAGGATAATACCCCCATGCTTCTCTTTCCACTCCCAAGCATGCTTGAGAAATTCATCACGGGATAGAGAATTCTTGTCAATTCCTTCAGATTTTAGCTTTGAAACAACCTTTGCTTCAGTTGCAATAGAGGCATGGTCGGTTCCTGGAACCCAGCAAGCATTCTTGCCTGTCATCCTAGCCCTGCGGACAAGAACATCCTGAATGGTATTGTTCAACATATGACCCATATGTAATACCCCAGTTACATTTGGTGGGGGAATTACAATACAATAGGGCTCACGCTCATCGGGTACCGAACGGAAGAATTTTTGATCCATCCAGTACTTATACCACTTATCCTCAACTTCGGCAGGATTATACTTTGCAGGAATTTCCATAAAAAAGACTAAATTTTCATTTTAATAGTTGGCAAAAATAAGAAATTAATATGAATGCAATATGAAGTTAATGAAGTTAATGAAGTCAAAGAAGTTAAGGAATTTTTAATGTAACTTGTAACAAGTAACAAGGAACTGTATTTTTGCAATCTAGACTTTATCGTTATGAAAACTTCTTTAGCATGGGCAATTCTAATTGTAGCAGGCTTTTTTGAAACAGGCTGGGCAATAGGAATGAAGTACTCCGATGGATTTACGAGGCTATGGCCTACAGTTTTCACTGGAATTAGTATGCTTATTAGCGTTGCGTTACTTGCTTATACACTTAAAGTATTGCCAGTTGGTTCAGCCTATGCTGTATGGACAGGTATTGGTGCAGTTGGTACAGTTATTCTTGGAATAATCCTTTTTAAAGAACCCTACGATTTTGTTCGAATGTTTTTTATTTTCCTGATCATAGTTGGTATTGCTGGTTTAAGACTAATAAAGTAGATAATTATGAACTCACTTTTTGATGTCATTCGGGAAAGACACTCCTGTCGTACTTACGATGCTAAAAAGATTGATAGTTTGGTAATTGCCGAACTTAAATCGTACATAAATATCAATAACAAAGGGCTCTTCGGCGAGGAGATAGCCATTGATATTGTTGAAAAGGGGGTGGGTGCTGATAAGCAAATAAAACTGGATTATGGTATTATTAGCAATCATAGCACCTACATTGTAGGTAAAACGAAAAGCAATACTCTTTCAAGAATGTCATACGGTTTTGTTGTTGAGAAGGCAGTTTTAAAAGCAACAGCATTGGGTTTAAGTACATGCTGGGTTGG
>Ga0209099_1003217_pt1 | contig 13467 bp, 11 predicted proteins | sample AD_JPNHW2_MetaG_FD_184430 | JGI IMG/M metagenome (GOLD analysis project Ga0209099, IMG submission 184430) | Active sludge microbial communities of municipal wastewater-treating anaerobic digesters from Japan - AD_JPNHW2_MetaG (SPAdes) (version 2) | ecosystem: Engineered > Bioreactor > Anaerobic...
TTTACTGTAGGAAGTTTACGCTCACCTGAAGTCAGGGCACAGTTCAAAGCATATGCCGACAGTGCAAGGGCAGCGCGGTCTGCTGCCAAAACAAATCCTGCAGCTCCGGTCACCAGAGTAGTAAACACCAACCCGTTTGAAAAAACTGCCATCATGAATGCTGTCAATCTGCATATGATGGCTAAACTCAGCCTGGCAAAAGCTTTAAAACTTCCTGAACTGAAGAAAATCGATCCGGCAACTATAGAATTAGTGTCAAAAAATGCTTTGCAGGGAAATTCAGCTGAAGAATATATAAGCCGTCTTTCAAGTGCGCCCAGGAGAAACCCTGAGCTTCTTCCTGTCGGGAAAGCAATAGCTGATCAGTTCGCAAAGGACAGTAAGGAGGCTAATCTTAAGCTTGGCGAATATAAACTTGTTAAGGAATATGGAGCCACAAAATGTTACCAGGTGGAAGAGCAAAACAGTAAAGTTGTGTTTGATGTGACATTTTACTTTTACGGAGGGATCCTTTCCGGATGGAGTGCTGAGCCTGAGAAAACATCATTTGAAAAATACAAGAAGGAGCTTGCTAAATAAAAATGAGCAGTTAATAACAAAGTGTATTAATTTAGTGAAAAGGGCCTTCCTGCATTAGCGGGAAGGTTTTTTTTGCAGCTTTTAACAGCATATGTCGTAACAATTAAAAAAATGTTATTTTTGCAAATCAAAACCACAACCTGGGTGTGGTTCCCGATCTATCGGGAGAGGTAGAGGAGAAAGAGTTATTTGAAGGAGTATTAATAGGATTTTACAGCATCAGAAAGGGGTTCGGGATCCAGACAAGTCGGGACAGGCTCCGAGGCCGGAAGTTCTTAAAATGTTGGAATTAATTCTACTGCGGGGTGTGTGCAGCTGGTAGTCCCGATCTATCGGGATTCGGGACGTAGAAGTTGTTTTTAATGTTCTTTTTAATATTCGGGGTGTGGCGCAGTTGGTAGCGCGCTACGTTCGGGACGTAGAGGCCGGAAGTTCGAGTCTTCTCACCCCGACCAAAGACAAAGTCTGTCGCGCCATTTGGGCGAGGCGGGCTTTATTTTTTTCTGTGGTAATGTCAGCTCGCTGTCAAAAGCAAAGAAAAAAATGTTACCAGCCTTTGATAGGGATAAAGAGGGCGTGTATACGGGAAAGGAATTATTAATACCCCTGCAATATTGGTGTCACTTTAATCGACTATATATAGAAACCGGTCCGTCAACATAAGCAGCATTTATAGTAAGACTGTCAGTACTTATGTATAACTGTGAACGAAGTCCCGAACCATAGTTCAAAACGTATTTGTTGGATTCAGATGAGTTTATTTCCAAACTGTAATTTAGGGAACTTGAAAGTGTGTCATTCCTGAATTCTTTCATAATACCATCACTCGTAAACTCAAGAGCTAATGAATATCCGGCAGATTGAGGGTCCGATGCCTGTCCTGTCCACGGACTTACTGATTTTACCCATGCCCATTTACCCACGATTTGGTCGGAAATGGAATTATTCACTTTCTGGCAACCAAGCATAAATGCACAAATCGTCAACAGCATAAATTTTACGATAATTGGTTTCATCTTAGTATAGGGTTGATTAATACATTGATTATAACAGAAATCATTCAAAACATTTAAATTAAATCCTGATTTAAACACTCTTATCGATTTTCCACTTATTCAATTGGTTTCTCAAGGTAAGACCCATCTGGCTGTTTTACTTTTAAAATGAAGTTAGCAGGAAAGGAATCTCGGCTAAAAGTGATAGTTTGGTCAAGATAAACCATAACCGTTGGGCATACGGTTGCACCAACCTGTACATTTTTCCAGGCCTCAATAATAAAATCCTGATCTTGCCAATAACTTTTACAATGGCTATAACTTGAGCAGCCATTTGGACTGATAGTCCCATAAAGATGAACTGAGAGTAATGGACGCGCACTACCAGTTTGGAGACTTTCTGTAGTAAGGCTGTCCACTTTTATTAGGAATTCCTTATATACTGGTTCTTTTGAACAGTTCACTAAACATGCTATGATTCCGATTATAAACAGGAACATAAAAGATAACTTTTTCATTCTATCAGTTTTAGTGTTACTATGCTCACATCAAAAATCACGATGCCACATTACAAATTCGAATTGGATTTTCTAATTTACATAATTTCTTTGAATTTTCTTATAATCTTGATTAAAGGAAAATGATGTAAATTGGGTATAAACAATGAATTATAAGTTTTTGGCGTGATTATTGTTGTGAAAACATTAACGCTAAAACTACCGTAATGAAAAAGTATGCAATATTGGTCTTAATAATCATTGCGTCCTGTTACGGATGTAAAAAGGAAGATTCTTTTATCTCGTCATCAAGTATAATTGGTGAATGGGCCTGGGTAAGCACTTGTGGTGGAATTGCAGGAGTTTGTTATACTCCTGAAACAACCAACCAAAGAATCAATCTTGTTTTCACGGTAGATTCAATGTATAAATCATTTAAGAATGACACATTAAAAGATTCGGGCAGATTTCATGTTTATAAATCAATCTCTGCTGATACTAAAGAAACTTCAAATGTTCTTCAATATGGCACAACAAGTCAGATATTCACAATAGTTTGTGACACATTATATTTTCCTAAGCCTCAATTATGTTTTGATTGTTTCGAAAGTAATTATAGAAGACTTAAATAATATAAAAAGTAAACATCCCGACCATTCCCCTACCTCTCCCTGCTACCATCGACCGTCCCCCCCGGACACCATGAATGTAGATTGTATCCTGTGTTTTTTAAAACGCATCTAACGCATAGTTATTCCTGTGGATAACTTGTACCCTTTCCTGCGTCCAAACAAACAGAAACCCATCTGCTTGAGATGGATCATGAGCAGCAGGAATTATACAATATTATCCGGAATAATTTCCAGGTGCTGCAATGCGAAGAAAAGGAAGGAATAAATGGAAAAAACAGATGGATGATTTTTTTGTACTTCCCGGTATGTGAAGTATTTTTATCTTTTTGTTTTTGCCTTGTGTTTTTTACTTTCTATTTTACTAATCGAATATTATCTCATGAAGAAAGCTTTGTTTTTTTTGTTTCTGCTACTGACAGGCAGTACAATTGCCCTTTCTGAAAAAGTCACCGTGAAAGCTGGTGGAATTGTATATAACGTTGATATTGTCACTGGTACGGCAAGTGTAGGACAGAATTACGATAAAGAGTCATCGGCAGATTATAATAAATATACCGGAAAGTTATCAGGAGATATTGTACTAGTCTCAGATATCAGATATCAAAAAAAACGTTACCCTGTTACATCTATTGATTGCGATGCTTTTAGAGGGTGCGATAATGTTGTTTCTATAGTATTATCCGATTCAATACGCATGGTTGACTGCAAGGCACTCAGCAACCTGTCGGGGTTGAAAAAGATCACAGTTTCTGCAGGGAATCCTTATTTTCAGGCACCAGACGGAATATTGTTTACTAAGGATATGACAAAGATTTGCTGTTTCCCTGCCGGGAGAAACGATACAAAGTATTACGTTCCTTCATCAGTCGTATCAATAGAAAGAGGCGCTTTTGCAAATTGCAAATCTCTCAGGGAAGTATTACTGCCGGATAATCTGGAATATATAAGCGAGGGAGCCTTTATGTTTTCAGGCATAGATACTATAAAATTACCTGAAAGCATTACCGTGATTGACAAAGATGCTTTTTATTACTGTACAAACCTGAGGTCAATTACTTTTCCTGAAAAACTCAGTAAGGTGGGATCACAGGCATTCTACTACTGCTACAATTTAAAATCAATCATATGCCATAATAAAGATCTGAATTTCACTACTGATGTATTGTCTGAAAAACAAATAAAAGAAATTGTGTATGAAATTCCAGCCGGTGTGTTGACTGAATCAGCTCAGAGCGGGGATCCCAAATACCAGTTTTTACTGGCAGAAAAATTCAGAAATGGAAACGGATTACAAAAGAATCTGAAAACAGCAATAGAGTGGTATAAAAAGTCGGCCGGAAAAGGATATATGTCATCTCAGATAACATTGGGTAATATTTATCTGAAAGGTGAAGGAACAGAAAAAAACCTGACAGAAGCAATAAAATGGTTCTCAATGGCTGCTGAGAACGGAAATGTTTATGCACAGAATTTTTTAGGAGATTGTTATTTTGATGCCATAGAAGTAAAACAGGACCTGAAGACTGCCTTCAATTACTATAAATCTGCTGCTGAACAAGGAGATACTGTCTCTATAAAAAAAGTTGCCTACTGCTATTATAACGGGAAAGGCGTGGATCGGAATTACAGCGAGGCCGGAAAATGGTATATGAAGAGTGCCACTATGGGTGATAATGAATCTGCTTATTATGTTGCACTTATGCTTTATGAGGAAAAAGGTCTTGAAAAGAATGATGCAGAAGCCTTGAAATGGGCTGAAAAGGCAGTTAATGGTGGTTTAGAGGAAAGTAAATGGCTTTATTTTGAGCTGGCATATAAAGATGCTGTAAACGACATGGATGGAGGATACTACAATTTAGCCATATCCCGTTTTACCTCTTTGCTGGGATATGATAAGGAGAATGTGGATGCATTGATCGACAGAGGATACTGCTACCTCCAATTAAAGCCTAAAAAATACACGGATGCTGAGGCCGACTTTAAAAAGGCCCTTGAACTGGATAAAAACAATAATACCGCACAGGGAAATATGCAGGTAGTGCTTGATCATTACAAAAAGGAAGAAGATATTAAAGCTTTATGTAATGAGGGCGATAGCTATTTCATAGCAAAAGATTATGTTAACGCTGTAACCAGCTATGCAAAGGCAGTATATATTGATAACACCAACCCGGTGCCTTATACCAATATAGGCCTATGCTATTATGCCTGTCAGCAATATGCCGATGCATTAGGTTTCTTTGACAAAGCGCTGGAATTTGATCCTGATTTTAAGGACGCAATCACTGGTCGTGAACTTGCAAAAACGAGCATGGTTAATCAGGCTGTGAGCAATGCGCTTAACAGTTTTTCAAATTCTCTGAATGATGCATATAACAGCTCTTCAAATTATTCAAATTATTCAAATTATAACAACCAGCAGGACAATAACTCCTATCTTGATGATATGGCTAACAAAGCTGTTTACAGAGAGCAGCAAAACAGCAGAGACAAATACAATATGTATATGAAACTGTACGAACAGGAGCAGGCTGAGTCCGACAGCTACTTCAAAAGGTACCAGATATCCGGAGATCTGGATGATCTGAGAAGATCAAAGGAAGACCAGTCGAGGGCCAACGACTACCTTCAGAAAGCAAATATCTGGAAATGAACCAGGATCTACTCAGTTCGAAATATTTGGAGATTTTCAGGAGAAAAGATATTTCCTGGTAAATTATTACATCCCGGGCAGGTCTTTGAATCCAGGGGCTTCCCAAACAAACTCTTTGCAGCATTTTTCTTTATAGTAGTCAGTGTTTGTTTCGAAAACGTAGAAGTGAAGTGTATCACCATTTGCAGAAATCGGTTTAGGTAAAGAAGAACTTAGGTAATTCTGGTACTCGAAGTAGTATTCGTTTCGCCAGCTATAGCGAATCCATGCGCCATAATTTAAATATGATTGCGGTGTGTCTTTAATTGTTTTCTCATCCTGGCTAATTTTTGTCTTCAGCCATGCGGGGACTTCATTATTGGGAATTGAATAGTCATCTTTCTCGCATGAGAACAACAAGATTGGAATAAGCAACGTCAGTGATAACTTTTTCATATCATTGGTTTTAACGTTAATAATTCCACAACAATAATCAAGCCAACTCCCTGAATTCCATAGCTTATTTCAAATTTACAAAAATTTCTTTTAATATTTATTTGAACTGATATTTATCGGAAGAGTAAATGTAAACCGGCTTCCTTTTCCTGACTCACTTTCTGCCCGAATCATTCCGCCATGCATCTTTACAAATTCCTTGCATAGGATCAGGCCTAATCCTGAACCTCTTTCGTGAACTGTACTGCCCGGGTTAAAATGTAAATCCTCTCTGAAGAGTTCTTTTTTAATATGATCATCCATCCCTATGCCATTATCAGAAACGGAGATATCAACATAATTTCCGTGTATAATGGCAGAGATATCAACCTTTCCGCCAGAGCCGGTAAATTTAATAGCATTCTGGATAAGATTCCTTAAAATTGTTTGTAACATATTAGAATCAGCCTCAATAACAATATCTTCTGGCTGTTCATAACTTAAGGCGATAGTTTTAATAGTTGCTGAAGACTCCAAAAGAGCTATTACCCCCTGAACAACCGGCTTTAATTTTAGCTTCTGCGGTGTAAAGTCAATCTGTTTTGTCTGTAACTTGGCCCAAACCAATAAATTATCAAGTAAAACAAGAGTGCGCTCAGCTGTAGAGTTTATTAATGATAAATACTCTGTTGACTTTTCGGCATTGTACGTCCTTATATTATCGCGTAATAATTCAGTAAGCCCCAGTATACTGTTAAACGGACTTCTTAAATCGTGTGCTATTATGGAGAAAAGCTTATCTTTTGTGGCGTTTAGTTCTTTAAGATCTTTTGACTGCTGATTAATATGTTCGTTTTTATTCTCAAGATCCTTATTTCTCATAACCAACTGCTCTTTTTGAGATTCCAGGTTATTTGTCAGTTGTAATTGTCTGATTCTCATTTTTTCGAGAATATCCAGGATATAATAGACAGCCCAGGTATAAATTATTCCATTGAGCATAAGGAAAGGTGCATTATTAATCAAAAAAAGATTATGCACCCTGATAAGTGATGAAACATAAAGGAACAGGTAAACAAAGACAATATGTAAAATATACTTTTTACCACAAAATAACCCGTAGATAGGAACTAACATCCCCAAAGTGATTGAATTGCGTAAAAATATACCTAAAAAATCAGCCGCATCGACCGGATTAATAAAGTGACTGATTATCATATTTACCAATAATCCAATAATCTGATACTTAAATACTGAATTTATATGAATTCGGTTAAAATAGAATAGGATAACAGATGTGACAGATATCAGGATATTTACAAAATCCAGATAATAAATTACAGTCGCTATATGGCTGAAGAGAATATCGAACAAAAAGCCACAGATAAAAATAAAGCTTAACAAATATGCAAACTGATTGTACTTGTGGAGAATATTATCTTCTTCTGCATTAAATGATAAATCTTCTGATAACATGTTATTATTTAAATTTTATATCGTTTTTCAGTACCAGATTCCCAGTTTATATCCGCATAATCTTCTTTGGAAAATTCAAAAATAAACATTAATGGTTACTTTATCTTCATCAACCAACTAAGAAAAGTATAACAATACAGTAGCTATGACGGAATTTTTTATTATTTATTATTCTTTCCGGTGTTTCAGGTCAGAGTAAACTCATTTGTAATTTGCATCCCGGACTTCAGTCCCTAGTTTGTTGTCCTGGACAAAAAAGGGTAAAGGAAGAGAGTCAGGAGAAAATTGGGATGTTTCGCACATCTTCTTTAGTAATAAATTCCAAAAGAGAGTCGCTATGCGGAACAAGGGTCAGATTATTCACTTTTGAAGTATGAAACAAGTAGTTGTTTTTTATCGATAACGGTGAGTGAAAGAGGAACTCTCCTGTTTATGATCGCCCCGTAATAATCAATGTGTTACATTGACAGATTGACAATTATTATGGAATTATAATCCTTTCTGTTTGCAGTCGGGAACCAATTGACAAAGTATTGCTTGAGTGAATGATGCAAATCATTTATACAAGGTTATCTGTATAACTTCTTATCCGGCTTTCTTCCGGTTTTAATAAGGATAAGGAAAATAAGGTGACGTCATCTGTCACCATTTAATTAGCAAACCTCCAAATAACAGGACCAGCACCAAAAGCATTATCAGTCCCATCACTTTTCCCAAAGCTGACATTATTCTTAGCATCAGAAACAATAGTATTATAAACAATATTGTTCCTGCAATTTTTCTTATACTCTTCATCAATTCTAAACTCAGATATTACATGATATCATTGCAATCCCGGCATCTCACTTCTATCGTCCTGCGTGAATCGCGTCTTCTGTCCCTTATTCCTGTTACACGATCGCCGTGTAATATAACAATAAACTGAAATACCGGGCAGCCGGCAAGATTTTTTAACATTTCTGCCATCAACCTAACCTTTCCTGCTTTTTGACTTACAAAAATATCCTTAATGTCTTAAGTTCACAATATCTTTTATTCTTTTAATATTTTACAGCCATTTGACTGTCGGGAATATTGAGAGGAAGAAAGATCATGACTTACAAGAATTTAAGCCCCTCCCACCCCGGGGGAGAGCCTGCCCCGATTTTTCGGGGGGGTGGGGAGAGGCTGACTGTAAAGACACATTTGAAGATCAAATAATCATACTTCATTGAATTTCTATAGCGTTTAAAACCAGTCACTCTTAGGTTGATGGGTATGTAGGTGGAGGATAATGCAGGGCTTCTAAGACAGCCTCATTTTATTTATAAGGCATTCAATTGCCCTGGCACATACCGGAATCTGTTCATAATTAACAATGTTCAGGTTATCATCAGGGGTATGTGTAATCTTTTGTTTGTCGAAATTCCGTATAAGCCAGTCGGAGCTGACCACAACAGACGGACATCCGTATTGGAGGAATATGCTATGATCACCCTGCACCCAGGGAAGGCCTTCAACAATAAGACTGTTCTCTTTGAGTAGTTCATCAAAGACTGATTTTAACTTTTCAGGAAGCGCCATTGCTGAAAAACATGATAACCCATCTTTGTAACCTGCACCATCGATATTTATATTAAGAAGGATATCGCTGAAATCACCTGCTTTTTGTTCAATATACTTCATCTGGCCAGGTACACCATAATAGTCCTCTCCATTAAAAGCCACGATTTCAAGAGCATAGCTCCCGCTGTAATCCTTCAGAAGTCCGGCAAGAAGAAGTAAAACAGTAACACCGGTGGCATTGTCTATTGCACCCGGAGTACCGGCTTTTGCGTCGATGTGGGCAGTAATTACTATCTTTTTGGCAGAATTTATTCCTCTCTTTGCGACAATATTATATGCTGTTTCAGGAATACGTTTTGCCTTTGATTCAAGCGTTATCTGTTTTCCACAACATTCAATAAGTTTCCTCCCTTCAGTATCTTTCATAAATACAGATGGGATATTAAAGTCTCCGTCTTCGAACAAGGGAAACGGGTAGACACCTCCCGCACATGACGGATTCCGTTCTGTTGCACAGATAATGGCTTTTGGGTCTCCTTTTTCAAGCAATTCAATAATTCTTTTATGATTTTGAGGATTATAAAAGACAAAGTTTTTAGGCATAATCTGTTCCACGGCAATAAGACCATGTAAAAGAATGAATCTGTCTTTCATATCACTCTTTTCAAGTTCCTCTATAGTGGAGGCTGCAACCATCTCTCCCTGACCTGAATATCCCACTGAATACGGGGACGAAAATACTTCATACGATCTCCCTTCACATTCAAGACTTGCTCCTTCTGTCTCCCAATCCATTACTGAAAGTAATGTTGCCTCTGTGTCCCAGCCATAATGACTGAAAACATCTTTTACATATGAGGTGGCCATACGGTTCCCCTTGCTGCCAACCCTACGCTCGTGAATATCAGAGCATAAGACCTTTAAATGATTCTGCGTTTTTGTCAATAAATCTTCCATAGTTCTCTGTTTAAATGACTTATCTCGTTTTTTGATAACAGTTGCATGATTTATCAGGATCCTCACTGCAAAAGTACTCTGACTGTAAAACTCAGGATTGTAAAAAAGAGACAAAAACACTAACAGCTATATAAACAAGTATACCTGTTGACAAACTCTTTTGAAGTATCCCCTGTGAATCTACCGGTTTCTCCTATAAAAGGTCTAATTGATCTTATTAACCTTGAACTTTACGAACTTTGAACCTTGAAACCCTGAACTTGAAACCTTGAACCTTAAACTTTGAACCTTGAACCTTGAACTTTGAACCTCAATCTCCGGCCACCAAAACATTAAAGTACAGATATAATTGAAGATAAAAATCTGATCGTTTGATTTTTCTTTATAAGTTTAATCTTTTAATATCTTATCCAATGAATGAAGACAAGGTTAATGAGCTGACAGATATTTTTAATAGCCGGTATGAAAAATTATATGCTTATACATTCCGAATGGTTGGAAATCACGAAGACACAAAGGATATCCTTCAAAATTCATATATAAAAGCTTTTTCCGGTTTAGATAAATTCAAAGGAGAATCTTCACTTACCACGTGGTTTTACAGAATTGTTATCAATGAGTGTTACAAACATTTTGAAATGTTAAAAAAACTGCCTGTTAAATTAATTACGGAAAAATTAGAGATCTCCGAACAACAGTTTTTTGAAAGTATTGATTATGAGCAAAAAATTGATGACGAGCTGATAATAGAAGAATTAAGGGAGCGCTGTCTGTTTGCGTTTTTAAAATGTGTTCCAAAAAATCAAAGGGTTTGTTTCTTATTAAAAACCTGCCTTGAATTAAGCATTGAAGAAATATCAGAAGTTATGGGCATGTCCATAAGCAACGTCAAAGTAACTTTATTCAGGGGCAGAAAACGACTGCAGGAATTGTTTCTTCACCGCTGTAATCTAATTGATCCGAAGAATCCATGTAAGTGTTATCTGTGGTTTAAATACATGAAAGACCATAACTATGTGATACCTAAGGGTTATAATCAGATTAAGAATGACAGTTTGCGGAAACAGCATTTTATTAATATGAATAACCTTCAGAAGATTGACTATTTATATACTGTGGAGGCCTCAATCACGAAATATGAATTTATTAATCAACTTCATGATTTAGTCAGCACCTTATAGCTAAAATTCTTTTCTTCTATGAATTTTACTTTAATATACTCGAAAAATCCGCCTGTTTTTACCCTGTACCCTGAAGGGAACAGGTAGATTTTTCTCCTGACTCCCTTTAGGGAAGGGGTAAAGCAGGAGAAAAATCATGTATAAGGTTGATCTGTCAAAGTAGAAATAATACAGAATAGTGATATTCGGGTTGAAGTTTTTAAAAAAACCTTTTTTATGTGTAACCTTTTTTTGTCATTTATGATCAAAGGGCATTAACTTTTAAAACTGGAAAAAATGGAGAAAAAAATTGTTGCCCCCTGCGGTATAGATTGCTTCAACTGTGAAGTCTTCAAAGATAATGTTACAGAAGAGATGCAGCACCGGATTTCAGAATCGACAAAAATTCCGGCCGAAAAAATAACCTGCAATGGTTGTTCTGACGGGAATATTTGTTTATTTCTTAAGTTCCAGGGGAAAAGTTGTGCAACACTCAATTGTGTCAAAGAAAAGAACGTGAATTTCTGCTATGAGTGTGACGATTTCCCTTGCAATTATCTGATGCCTCTTGCCAAAGGAGCAGAAAAATATCCCCACAATCTTAAATTATTCAACCTGTGCACCATAAAAAAACTGGGCATTGAAGCATGGGCAGATCAGGTAAAAGGTATAAGACATACCTATTTTAATAAGGCTCTGGAGATTGGCAAGGGAGGAAGTAAATCTTAATCAGAGAAAAGGCTGTCTCAAAAGGTGTTAATCCTTGCCTACCCCTGAATCCCCTAAAGGGGACTTGTTGAATACCAATCTCTTACAAAGCCCCCTTTAGGGGGTTGGGGGTAATTCAGGGCTTTTGAGACAGCCTCTTCTTATTAATATTCAACATATTGACATTTTCTTTGTTGTGTTAAGCGAAAATTCAACTATACTTATACTAATTTTGTTTAACAATTATAATTAACGTGATGGCAGCAGGCCGTCAAATAATGTAATGAACAATAAAATCTTTATCCTTCGCCCCTGGCGACAAAGTGACATTGAGAGTCTGGTTAAGTATGCCAACAACCCTGATATTGCGAAGAATCTGACCAATGCGTTTCCACATCCCTATACCCAACAATCGGGTGAAGCTTACCTGGAAACTGTTTGCAGCCAGAAACCCGTAAGAGTGTTTGCCATTGAAGCCGATGGGGAAGCTGTTGGCTCAATAGGAGTTTTTCCGCAGACTGATATTCACTGTCAGAATGCGGAGATGGGTTATTGGCTGGCAGAACCATTCTGGGGCAAAGGAATAATGACCAGTGCCATAAAGCAAATGGTTGATTACGCTTTCCTCACTTTTGACATTAATCGTGTTTACGCTCGTCCTTTCGGATCAAACAAGGCATCACAGCGAGTGCTTGAAAAGTCCGGCTTTAAATTAGAAGCCCGATTTAAAGATGTACTGCTGAAAAACGGACGCACAGAAGATGAGCTGATCTACGCAATCAGAAAAGAATAAAGGAGAATATTTGAAAGAGAAAAGGATAAGACATATTGTGCGATATGACAATAACAGATAATGCTTGACCAATTAACAGAGAGACTTAAAAAAGACAGCAAGGATTGGGAGAAGTTTCAGAATGTTTTCATGGAAAAAGAAATCGCATCCAAAACAATCCTGTTGAATGAAGGAGAAGTCTCCACAAAATTACATTTCATAAAAAAGGGATGTCTGCGGTTATGGTTTAATAAAGAGGGAAAAGACATTACTGTGCAATTTTTTTTTGAAGGACAGGTTGTGTCTTCCATTGATAGTCTGATGAGTAACCAACCAAGCATGTTTACGATTGAAAGCATTGAACCTTGTACAATAATATCTTTAAAAAAAAATGATCTGGAACAGATTTTCCTGACACATCCCGAACTGAAAGAAGGTTTTAACGAAGTGTTATTCCAAAGATTCAAAAATTATGCTTATTTGTTTCTTTCACGAATACGTGACACACCTCAGGAAAGGTATGCAGATCTGTTAAAAAACCATCCGGAAATCATAAAACGCGTACCTCAACATTATATAGCGTCTTATCTGGGTATTACTGCAATCTCGCTAAGTCGTATAAGAAACAGAAAAATATTTTATTAACAATTGTTATCGTCCAGAGGGTATAACCCTGTGCATTTTTGCAAAAACGATAACAATATGAGCCCATTGTTTTTTAACCGTAACCATACCGGAACAGAATTCATCCATTTGGATACCCGAAAATGCAAAGCATGCTGGGAATGTCTTGTTGAATGTCCTAACAAAGTGATCGGCAAAATTGACCTGCCCTGGCATAAACATGCATTAGTTGCCGATCCATCAAAATGTTCCGGTTGCCTGAATTCTTTTCGGCAACCGGACTTCCATACCTATCATAAAACACTGCCTCTTCCCCCTAAAACGACAGTGGCGGGAATGATAGGCAGTGCGTTGGGCATTTCACCTGAAAGCGTTAATGAAGAATGGTTGCAAGATAATCGTTTTCAAATGGGAATTGTTGGTAAAAGCAATGGTAAAGCAAATGATTTGTGGCA
>Ga0209099_1003221_pt1 | contig 13450 bp, 9 predicted proteins | sample AD_JPNHW2_MetaG_FD_184430 | JGI IMG/M metagenome (GOLD analysis project Ga0209099, IMG submission 184430) | Active sludge microbial communities of municipal wastewater-treating anaerobic digesters from Japan - AD_JPNHW2_MetaG (SPAdes) (version 2) | ecosystem: Engineered > Bioreactor > Anaerobic >...
AGAAGGAATTTCATCTTCATTCTCTGTTATGGTAAATATTTCATAAGTGCCGGGTAATATTTTCTGAAACATGAAAATTCCGTCTTGACCAACTCTTACATCGTTAAAGGGATAGGGATCATCAATGTTTCTGATATATACTCGGTGTTCAAATGCCCATCCTTGGCCTACAATATCTCCGTTGTGAATATAGGTCGCATAAACGGACCCTTTTATTATTGATGTTCCGTATGCCTTGCCTTCATGAATATATAGGTCTGAGACAACTCCGCTTTCGCCTCTTTTAATTTCTACATTCTGAGATACAGCAACTCTTTGACCGGTTGCCAAGGTAGAATAGGCATAAACGGTGTATTTGCCCGATGTAAGGTATTTAAATCGATAAAAACCCTCGGCATCAGTTTCAGTATCATCACCAAAATAATCATCGTTGCCATAAACAATGAAAACATCTGTCTTTGAGGCTGTAATGGTGTCAGTTTCAAGATTGTAATTGTCGTCGGGATGCTGAATCAAATATACTTTTCCTTCAATTGATCCCGATCCTCCTTCACCTTCGTCTGAATTACACGAAGTGAAAGAAATCATTGTAATTAAACTTGTTACAATGAATAATGTTTTTTTTGCACTCATTTTATGTGTGATTAATATAAATTAGTTTAAAAAATGTTTTTTTTTAACATAATTGAAAATGGGAAATTAAATAAAGAACCTAATTAAATAATGCAATTTAGTGAAGTGATTTCAATCAAATTCAAATTATCATGGAGCTATATAATAGGCAATTTAGAAAATTCATTTTGGGCTATTGTTTTGTGAATTAATTAAAAAAAATGATCCATTTAATGATTGTTTAATAACAAAAGAAATGATTTTATATTTTTGCGATATAAATTTTATTATGAAAAAAGTTAAGTCAGACTATCCTTATTATCTTTTTATTTTATGTATAAGCATAGCTGCCTATTTTTGGATGTTCCTATATGCTCCGATTTATGATTTTGCAGATGAGTTTTTTCCGGGCAGATACTTTATGTTTGAAGCTATTCATCATAATATTTTTCCAATATGGTTGCCTTATCAGTCAATGGGGTTGCCGGTTCATGCGGATCCTCAGTCGGGAACCTTTTATCTCCCTTTATGGATACTATTGATTTTCGGCGGCTATTCTCCTGTAACCTGGGGTATTGAATTTGTCTTGCATGTTTTTCTTGCCGGAAGCGGATTCTTTCTTTTGACACGGCGGTTTGTGGATAATAAAAGTGCTGCTCTGGTGGTTGCTTGTTGCTATATCTTGTCGGGCTTTTTTGTGGGTAATGCTCAACATATTTCCTGGATTATTGCCGCAACTTGGGTGCCTTGGGTGCTTTATTTTTTGCTTGCCTTTTTTGAGAATCCCCTTGCCAAAAATGCGGTTGGGATTGCAGTTTTTGCATCCCTTTTATTTACCGGTGGCTATCCTGGCTTTAGTTTTATTATTTTCTACCTTTTTGTTGCTCTATTTATCTATTATATTATTGTAAATATTAAAAATAAAAGCTATTTCAAAAAATTAATTCCATTTCTCATTTTAGCCGGAGTTCTCTGCATTCTTTTGATACTTCCTTCATTAATTTCATTAGTTGAAATAAAGAGTTTTATTACCCGAGGGGATACTCTTTCCTATTCCAGAGCTTCTGAGATTGCTTTTACTCCCCAAAGTTTTATTTCTCTGCTTTTCCCTTGGGTTGCTTGTAGTGAAGGAACATTCATCAGGACGGATATCTCAATGGGAACCATCTATGTTGGGGTGCTGACCATTTCCTTTTTCTTATTGGGTTTGTTTCAAAAAAAGAGTTCTTCCCTGAAAATTATCGGCTATTGGGGACTGTTCTGTCTGTTGCTTTCATTGGGAAGTTTTTTACCGGTTCACAAATGGGCTTTTTTTGCTTTACCTTTGTTCAATTTAATACGAATACCTGCCATTTTTAGGCTATTCGTCATTATTGCGATCCTGTTGGTTGCTGCTAAAGGTTTTGATGTTTTTATTTCTAATTTCTCTCATTACAAAAAACGATTCCTTATTTTTTGTATCACCTTGTTGACTTGTTTTTTGCTATTTTCTATAGTGTTGATGCTTGAGGACAAAACAATTTTTCAGGATTTTATCTCTTTTAATTTTTCTGCAATCAATAACAGTTCCCTTAATCATAAGTTTTTCTATGAGTCTCTGATGCAAATTTTGTTTCTTACAGTTGTCTTGATATCAATTTTTGCCGATATTAAACATCTTGTAAAAATTGTGATGTTTGTATTAATTGCAGACTTGGTTTTAAATGGGTGGATTTGTACTCAGCGTACCGGTTTTATGAATAATTATACGAATAAGCAATTTGCCGAGATGTTGTCATCAAAACCCGCGGGATATCCCATTCCCCGTGAAGTCACTTCCAGTGAAAACCTCTATTCTGTTGAGGAATTTGGGCCTTTTTGGAGAAATTTAGGAATATTTGCGAAAAAAATTGAATGGGACAGCTATATAGGAGTGGTACTCAAAAAGCATGAAGAGATGCTGACTCCCTACTTCGAAAGCGGGAAGCGCCTCTCATTATCCGAGGTGGCATTCTTTCCTGATGAAATTATCTATTCTGAAAAGCCTCTTCTTTTAAGTACGGATAGTGCATACACCGATAACAGGCAATTTGCGAAATCATATTCGAGCAGCAATTTGTCAAACGTGACTATTGTCAGGTTTAATCCCGGAGATATTTTACTTGCTGCCAATACGGAAATTGAACGTCCAGTGGTGCTTTGTCAGAATTATTACCCGGGATGGATTGCGACGACTGAAAAGGGTGAATCGCTGAAAATCGAAATTCTTGATAATTCCCTGATGTCGGTGAATGTTCCGAAAGGTTCTCATCAAATTGAATTTACCTACAGACGTTTAGATATTATATATGGTTTTATGGCAGAATTGATTACGTGGATAGGTTGTAGTATCTTTATTCTGATTGAACTGTTCAGAAAAAAGAAATTGAAAAATATAACCCAATAGCGAAAAGAATTGAAAAAAACGGAAGTTGCTTTACATGACAAGTTTAAAGCCGATTCCGTGAACATTAATAATTTGAACAGATGGGTCGTCTTTAAAGAACTTTCTCAGTTTGGTGATATAGACATCCATGCTTCTTGCGTTGTAATAGCTGTCATCTCCCCATATTTTTTTAAGGGCAAATTCTCTCTCAAGCACTTCGTTTTTTTTGTGAATTAACATAGTAAGAAGTTCAGATTCACGGGTGGTCAGGCGGGTCTCTTTTCCATTGCTGGTAAGTGTTTGGTGATTTACATCAAAACTGATTGTTCCAAGCTGAAAAACGGACTGTTCCACCTTATCGCTTTCCTGGATAGTCCGTCTCAATAATGCTTGTAGTCTGGCCAAAAGGACCTCCATTGAAAATGGCTTTGTGATATAGTCGTCACCACCAATTGAAAGACCTTCTATCATATCTTCCTGGAAATTTTTAGCAGTTAAGAAGATGATAGGGATTTTTTTGTCCATTTTTCTGATTTCTTTTGCCAGTGTAAAGCCATCTTTAAGAGGCATCATAACATCAACCAGACAGATGTCAAAATTGTTGGTGCAAAAAAAATCAAAAGCCATTTCACCGTTATTGGCATGTTTAACTGTATAACCTTTAGCTTCGAGGTAGGTGGTCAAAACTTTACCAAGGTTAACATCATCTTCAGCTAACAAAATTTTAATTGGTGTTTCCATATTCTATTTTTTTAATTGGCAAATATAAAGTAAATATGCTTCCTTTGTTAATTTCGCTTTGAACAGTAATTGTACCGTCGTGTAAAGATACAATCTTTTTAACATAATCAAGCCCCATTCCATAGCCGTTAGTGTCATGAACATTCCCTTTGGAAACTCTGTAAAATTCATGAAAAATTCTCTTCTGGTTCTTTTTAGAAATCCCGATTCCATTATCTTTGACCGAAATAATTAGATTTTTCTTGTCACTTTCAGTTTTAATTTCTATTTCGGAATTGTTTTTTGAATATTTGATGGCATTTTCTACCAGATTGATAATGCAGTTTTCAATATGAGTCTTGTCGGCAAAAATGAAATTTTGAGTAGCATTTAGATTCAAAGCAAGATGCCCGTTATTTGAAGTGATTTGTAAAGAGACACTTTCCGCAATGTTTTTGATTAATTCATGAATATCGAAACGCTCAATATCCATCTTGAGTTGTCCTTTCTTGAGTTGGGCTATTTGTAAGATGTTATTAACCATGTTCTTAAGACGATTGTTTTCGTCTCTGATAATAGAAATATAGGCAACTTTGGTCTCTGTATCTTCCAGAACACTCTCATCTGAAATTGCTTCACAAGCCAGTGAAATGGTCGCAATCGGAGTTTTAAATTCATGAGTCATGTTGTTTATAAAGTCGTTGCGGACATCTGCAATCTTTTTTTGTCTGTAAAGGTAGTATAATGTTAATCCTGATATTATAAGAATTATGGTTAAAAGGCTGATAATCAAAACTGCAATAGTGCCCATACGTTGAAAATAGATTCCTCTTTCAGCCGGAAAGTAGAGAATTAAATAATGAGGTGAAATGAATTTGTCATTTTTCTTGAGGGCAAAAACATATTCGCTTTGGAGAATGTTTTCAGGAGTTGTAATGGATGGAGGAACAACGAAATTGGTGGTAAAAGCATTGTAAAGGGCAAAATCAAAATCGGCTTCAATAGTGGCAACACCCAAAGATTCTTTGATAATTCTGTTCAAAAATTCTTTATTCAGCAAATTAATAGTGTTGCTGTCCATTTCTATCAGATTGATATCCAATTTGTTTTTACTTTTTCTTGCTCTTTCATTTTTATCTTCAAATTTTAAATAATCCATCTCCTCATCCCAAACAGGAGGAATAAATTTGAAGTTTTTCCTATAGTTTGTGTCAAAAAAGGTAGTATCATATTCTGTAATAAAAATGGTTTTGGCAGTATAAGAAATAGTGCTTTTGACAATCCCGATTGGTTTGGATGAGGTTGAATCGAGCAGGAATTTTTTGGAATATTTATGATAAACGGCAGGGGTAGAGTCATTTTTATTTTCCTGTAGTTCAATAGTTAAGGGAAGAGTATCTCCTTTTAAAACGGCATCTATCTTGCCGACAATTTCCTCACCTGCAGCTAGAACTTCACTGGCGAAGATGCTTCTTTGCACTTTTTCAGCTTCGGTATATAACTTAAAGATAGTCACTACGAGCATAAATGCAGTGATAGTCAAAAGAATTGAAATGGGAATAATCAGTTTTCTTTTCATAAGTTATATTGCAGGGTTAACAAAATTTTATTGCTGATTTATCGCGTTAAGTGTATCAGGGGTAGCACACCAGCGTATGGTATCAATCCCATCGGCAAATTCCATTATCTGGGGATTTTGAGCTTTGCCAAACGGAACTGCATCCGGAAAATCTATCGATCCGGAAACAGTACATTGAATTTTATCTTTATTTTGATTTAAATAAAGAACAACATTATCTAAAGAATTGTAATATTGGAAATTAAGGATCCCGATAGGGGAGGCCACCTCCTCTTTTTCTTCCAGTAATACAATGCCCAAGTCTAAAAAGGAATAGCCATTAATCAGATGGATAGCTCTTTGATATTCCAGGTTGTTCAGATAATGATTGTGTGTTGAAATCTCACCACTATTTTCTGTAAATATTCGCAACAGGTTGCTGAAATCATAATTCTGAGGGACAAACAACTTGGAGACCGAACGACACCCTAAACCGAAATAGAGAAAGATATCCTTAAATAAACCGACAAGTTCTTCATCGGTTTCATTTCCCGATAAAATTGCCAGGCTGTTTTTATGTTTACGCAGAATGTTTGGCTGTTTTTTAAAATAATACTCAAAATATCGGTTGCTGTTATTGCTTCCATTGGCAATCACTTTGTCAAAAGAGGCAATTTTATCAACAAAACAAAAGCTGTCTTTAAATGCAGGTTCAATATCGGTCAAGATTTTGGCAATAAGAGGTAGCAAAATAGGGTCATGAGAAGAGAGTTTTCCCATAAAGCGGTTTCCGCTCACTAATACTGAGAAAAAGTCATGAAAAGCCGCAACAGGAATATTCCCTGCAGCAATGACGGCAATCATTTTATTCTGGTTCAGCTCAATATCCGGAATAGCGCTGTAATAACTTTCAAGTTCCCGAAGTTTGTCACCCTCCAGCATTGTGGCAATTGCATCCAAAGAATAATTGATAAAAGAGGGAGTAAACCAATGATTTTCAATGGATTGTTTTTCAATAGCGTCGCTGATTTCCATAGAGAAAGGACATTGAGTTCTATTTCTGATCATATTTCCCAATTCTGTGAAAGCAGCAATTCTACTAGAAAAATCCAGATTCATTTGTGATTATTTGATGCAAAGGTACAAAAAATCTTTTTTTCTTTTTTTATAATGCAGAATAAAAAAAAAGTGTATTTTTGCACCCTCAAAATCGGGATATAGCGTAGTCCGGTTATCGCGCCTGCTTTGGGAGCAGGAGGTCGCAAGTTCGAATCTTGCTATCCCGACCGAACGAGGCTCCGTAGCTCAATGGATAGAGCAATTGCCTTCTAAGCAATAGGCTGTTGGTTCGATCCCAACCGGAGTCACTTTTAAAAAGATAATAACCTTCAATCAATTTGAAGGTTATTTTTTTTTTATATTGATTAAAGTAAAATGGAGTTTATTTTTTTCTTTTGCGAAGAATTTTATTCTGGAGTTGACGTCCGCCGGTTGCTTCAAATATTTTGCGGATCTCATCAAGGTTCTCCTGTCGTATTTTACGGAGGGCTCCCGGTCCGTCCCCATTGTAATTCGCGCCCAGTTTAGGGGCAATATCTTCAATGTGCTCCCGATACCATTTCCAGACCGGACCTTGTTCAGGATGAGATTCGGGGTCAACTCTGTCAGGATGCACACAATAGCCAATCTCCAAGATGTTTTTTCCAATACTGTTTACCAGTTCTGCTTGTTGCCTGCCCATTACACTGTCGTTGTTATAGCCCAGCTCCTGGGAATATTTTCTCAACACATTTATCAAGACCCCGGGGGCATTGTTTCTGGGACAGCGCGTTTTGCACGACATACACTGTCCGCAATACCAGATGGTTTCTGAACGGAGTAAATTTTCAATTTCAGCTTCATCTTTTCTTTGCACAATATCGCAAATTTTTCGGGGATCATAGTCGAAGAATTCTGCTGCAGGACATATTGCAGTACATATCCCACAATTCATACAAGCTTTTAGCGATTCTTCAAATCGATCATCCTGCATCAATAAATTATATAGATTTCCCATAAAGCTATTGTATTTTATATCTGTTCATTCTCAGAAATCCAAGCAAAAAGCGGGGTAATGCTTTCTCGCGTTTTCTCTTTCTTAAGTCGATGTTGAGACCCATTTTTTTGATAACAGGCAATTTATGTGTTTCAACAAATTCTATTAAAGTGCCATCGGGATCTTCAATATAGGCAAATCTGCCGGCGGCATCTCCCATGTCAAAAGTGTCGGTGTTGTTTTTATTGATGGAGCTGTCAACAGTAAAGGGAAAGCCTTTTGACTCGCAAAAATTGCGCAATGAGTCCATATAAGTCACATCAAAACAAATTTGAATGAAGCCGGGATCTCCCCAGAATCTTCCTTCGTAAATCTTTTTAGGATTACGTTCCTTGGCAACTATCAGTTCAATCCGGCTATGCCCGAGCATTTCTGAGAAAGCTCCCTTTCTGGGTTTGGAATGAGTCAGCAATACCCGCCGATAGTTCCCGTTACCACCTTTCATAAACTTTAGGTCTTCAAACTGACCACTTTTGTCATACACAATTTGGTCATAGCCCAAAATGTCGCGGTAAACTATCAATGCTTTGTCAATATCTGTGACACCGATCATGCAGCCAAGTGCCCCTCCTGCATAGCGATGTTCTTCTACGTAAATGGATTTATATTGAACTATCTGGAAATAATTTCCCCATGGGTCTTGAACAAAAAAAGTGGGTTTCCCTTCCGGGTCAACGGTTAATTCGCTGATGTTGGAATATTTTGTTTTTATTTCCGCATAAAGCTTGGCAACATCACGACTTTTAATTTTAGCACAGAATATGCCAAGATCGCCAACCTGAACCTCAAAACCAACCGGTTGCGGTTTGCGTTCAGAATATTGCCAAATCTCCAATCCTCCTCCTCCCTGCATGTTAATGGCGATGCAAGCATGACGTTTTTGGGGAGAATTTCCGGTGTAAGGCAACATCAGTTCAGCAACAGTGTCATCTTCCAAAATGCGTATATCAATTTGAAAATGTTCGATATACCATTTCCAGGATGCTTCCATATCAACTGTTCCAACGCCTATTTGCTGAATGCCTGAAATAAAATAGTTTTCCATAGTCCTTTTTTTAACTTTGCAAATATAGATAAAATGTCAGAATATTATTGTGTGCCGTAAATGTAATATGGAAATAGAATCTACTGTTTTTTGGAAAAGTAATTCTACCCCTTTATAAAATATGAAAGAAATAAACAAAATCAAATCTTGTTTGTGGTATAACTTATTTCGTGTAAATTTGCCAACTGTTTAGACCTTAAAGAAGATTATGAAAGATCGTATTCGTGAAATTTTGAAAAAGTATTGGGGGTACGATCATTTCCGCCCGCTTCAGGAAGATATTATAGTATCGGTTCTGGAAGGCAATGATACACTGGCATTATTGCCTACAGGAGGAGGTAAGTCCATTTGCTTTCAGGTGCCGGCACTTGCTATGGATGGACTTTGCATAGTGGTTTCTCCGCTTATTGCACTGATGAAAGATCAGGTGGAAAATTTGAAAAAAAAGAAAATTAAAGCTGCCGCGATCTATTCAGGAATGTCTCAATATGAAATAGAGTTGATTATTAACAACGCTGTTCTGTCTGATGACTACAAGTTCCTTTATGTTTCACCCGAAAGATTGAAGACGGATCTTTTTAAAGCGAATTTCAGGAAGATGAAGGTTTCTTTGATAGCGGTTGATGAAGCCCATTGTATTTCGCAATGGGGATATGATTTTCGTCCGCCATATCTCGAAATTGCAGAAATCAGACAATTTTTTCCTGCTGTGCCGGTATTGGCTCTGACTGCTACAGCTACTCCTGAAGTGGTGATTGATATTCAGGAAAAATTGCTTTTTAAAAATAAAAATCTGTTTCAAAAAAGTTTTAAGCGCGACAATTTAACATACTATGTCATTAAAGAAGAAGATAAACAGAATCGTATGTTGAGGCTGATGCAACGCAATCCGGGAACAGGGATTGTCTATGTGAGAAATAGGAGGAAGACCAGGGAAATTGCCGAATTTTTAAGACGAAATGGGATTGCGGCAGATTACTATCATGCAGGTCTTGATTGTTCTGTCCGTGATGAGAGACAACGCAATTGGATGTCCGGAAAAACACGGGTTATTGTTTCCACAAATGCTTTTGGGATGGGAATCGACAAACCTGACGTGAGATTTGTGGTGCATCTTGACATTCCGGATACTCTGGAAGCCTACTTTCAGGAAGCAGGAAGAGGAGGTAGGGATGAAAAACCTTCGATTGCGGTGATGTTGTTTGATGATGCCGACCTGAAAGAATTGCAAACTAATTTTGACCTCTCGTTTCCTAAACCGGATGTAATTAAAAAAACTTACAGGGATTTGGCAAATCATTTCGGTGTTGCAGTAGGAGCCGGTGAGAATTCATCCTTCCCTTTTGATATTGATTTTTTTGCAAATAAATTTAGTCTCAAGCCTTTAGTATTGTTTAATTGCCTTAGTTTTCTTGAAAAAACAGGGGTGTTGCTTTTGACGGAAAATGCAAAAAAAGGTTCTTCGGTTCATGTGATGTTAAAGTCTGAGGATTTTGAAAATTTCTATGCACTGTATCCCGCTTATGAGGATTTTATAAAATTACTGCTTCGTTCCTATTCAGGATTATTTACCGATTATGTTAATGTCAACGAAAGTCTCCTTGCCCGAAGGATGAATGTTGAGGAGAAACAGGTGGAAGATGATCTTCATTCGTTGGCCAAAATTGGAGCTATTGACTATAAGTGCCGGACAGGAAAACCGAAGTTGCTTTTTGTGGAAAATCGTGTGGATGAAAAATATCTCTATTTTGACGATGTAATTTATAAGCAACGAAAGTTGGTCGCCAAAAAACGTTTAGATGCTGTATTGAATTTTGTAAATTGCACCGACCGTTGTCGCAGTGAGTTATTGCTCCAATATTTTGGGGAGAAGAAAAGCATCCCATGTGGCAAGTGTGATGTATGTCTGAAAATTCACAAATTGAATCTATCGGCAGACGAATTTAAGGTTATTGCCGAGGCTGTGAAAAGTACTATTAACTCGGGAAATGTTAAGTTGAAAGAGGTGGTCTTTTCTTTGTCCGGGGATTATCCGGAAGAGAAAATTATTAAAGTGGCGAGATATTTAATAGATAAAGGGGAAATAAAAAACTGCCATTGATGTCAATGGCAGTTTTAATTTTATTTAAGGCCGCTTCTTTCGAGCAAAGCCTTAATTTCAGGTTCTCTGCCTCTGAATTTTACATAGAGGTCCATCGGCTTTTCGGAGCCTCCTTTTGAAAGGATATTATCATAAAAAGAACGGGCTACCTCTTTATTCATCACCCCTTTTTCGCGGAAAAGTCCAAAAGCATCAGCATCCAGCACTTCTGCCCATTTGTAACTGTAATAACCTGCCGAATAACCACCGGAGAAAATATGGGAGAAAGAAGTACTCATACAGGTATTTGGAACAACCGGCATCAATTCCGTTTTATCAAGTTCTTTTCTTTCAATTTTCAGTACATTTTCAATTTCATCAGGGTTGATGGTGTGCCACATCATATCCAGATAGCCAAAAGAGAGTTGGCGGCATGAGGTATAACCTGCCTGGAAGTTGTCAAATTCCCTTAGTTTTGAAATTAATTCCATCGGAATAACTTCTCCTGTTTTATAATGAAAAGCAAATTTCTTGAGAAATTCAAATTCACTTGCCCAGTTTTCATTTATTTGAGAAGGAAGTTCAACAAAATCTCTTTTTACATTGGTTCCTGAAAGGCTCTGATAGGTGACATTTGATGCCATTCCATGTAAGGCATGTCCAAATTCATGTAAAAATGTACTAACTTCGTAAAAGGTTAGCAATGAAGGTTCTTTAGGAGTGGAAGGAGTGAAATTCATAACAAGGGAAACCAGCGGGATTATCTTTTCTCCATTATCGTTTATATATTGTTCTCTGAAATTGGTCATCCAGGCACCGTCTTTTTTGGAAGCTCTTGGGTGAAAATCCAAATATAATATTGCTTGAATTTGCTTATCTCTATATACTTCATATACTTTTACATCAGGATGATACTTGGGGATTTTATCGGTAGGAATGAATTTAAGATCGTAAAGATCGGTCGCAAGAGCAAAAACTCCGTCAATGACATTTTCAAGTTTAAAATAGGGTTTCAACATTTCATCGTTGAGGTTGAAAAGCTTGCTTTTTTGTTTTTCTGAATAGTAGGTAAAGTCCCATCTTTCGATAGTTCCCTTAAAACCTGATTCCGATGCAAATTGATTCAACGACTCAATTTCTTTTTTTGCCACAGGTATGGAATATTTAAGCAGTTGATCTAAAAGGTTATAAACTTTTTTTGGATTTTCTGCCATTCTATCTTGAAGTGCATACTCGGCATAGTTATGATAACCCAAAAGCTTGGCAATTTTATCACGGCACATCAAAATTTCTTTAATGTTTTTGCTGTTGTCATATTCTCCTCCAAAAGCCTTACTTCCATTGTGAATATACATCTCTTTTCGCAATTCTCTATTATCGGCATATTTCATCACGGCTAAAAAACTGGGGTAAGATAGGTCAAATACCCAGCCTTTTAATTTTTTTTCTTTTGCTTTTTCTTTGGCAATGGCTAAATCTGCTTCCGGTATTCCTTTGAGATCTTTTTTGGAGGTGACATTTTTGTACCATGAGTTGGTTGCGTTTAGAACATTTTGGTTAAAGGATAATGAAAGCTGCGAGAGCTCCATGGTTACTTCTCTGAAAATTTTCTTGTCATCCTCCGATAAGGTTGCCCCACTGTTTAAAAAAGCACGGTAGGTGTTTTCAAGAAGCATCTGTTGCTCAGGATTGAGTTTTCCGGGATTGTTGTAAACTTCTTTAATGCGGTTAAAGAGAATGGGATCTAAGGTAATATCATTACTGTATTCCGTTAGCATCGGACTTATTTTTTGCGCTATTTCCTGAAGTTCAGGAGTGGAGTTGCAGTAAAGCATATTGAAAAATACCCCGTTGATGCGGTTCAATAAACTACCGGATCTGTCAAGTGCTGCAATGGTATTGTTAAAGGAAGGCTTCATCTTGACATGAGTAATCCTGTATATCTCTTCTTTAGCAGCTTTAATGGCATAGTTGTATGCCGGAATATAATGCTCCGGTTTTATTTTATCAAAGGGGGGAGTCTGGTAGGGAGTTTCCCATTCCAACACCAAAGGATTGTCCTTTGGCATTTCATTGTCATTCTGAGCATTAACTAACATTGTCATAACGGTAAAGATTCCAATTAATAGTACTGTTTTTTTCATATTTATTGTTTTTTATTTTTATAATGAATGAAAAGAAAAATTCATTATACTGTCAATCATTGAGGGAAACGATTGCAAAAGCAACAACTCCTTCACCTGCTCCGATAAAGCCCATTTTTTCGTTGCTTTTGGCTTTAATCGACAATCGGGAGCAGTCAATTTTCATGATAGAGGAGAGCGTTTCAATCATTTTATCAATATATGGTGACAGTTTAGGAGTTTCCAGAACAATAGTAATGTCAACATTGTTCACACAGAAATCCTTGTCAGATAAAATATCGATGGTTTTGGCAAGCAATATTTTACTGTCAATATTTTTGAATTCGGGATGGGTATCAGGGAAGTGGGTTCCGATATCTTTCATGCCGGCAGCCCCGAAGAGGGCATCGCACAAGGCATGAATTACAACATCACCATCAGAATGGGCAACAGCTCCCTTATGGAAAGGAATTTGAACACCTCCCAAGACAAGTTTACGGTCATTCTCCAATCTATGAGAATCGTACCCCAAGCCCACTCTCATTTTCGTTCTGTTTTTATTTTAATTTCCCTTGTTTTTTAATAACTTCCTTCTGAAAGGATTCAAAATCAAAAGTCAAGGTAAAGCGCAGTGTGTTTTCTAGAGGATGATATTGATCAATAGTAAAAAGATAGGCAACATCAATGGCAAATACGTTGTATTTAAGTCCTGCTCCGATAGTCAGATACTGGCGGTTTCCTTTGTATTTGCTTTCATGAAAGTAGCCCCCTCTTACGAAGAGAAGATCACGGTATGCATATTCAATTCCCACA
>Ga0209099_1003225_pt1 | contig 13439 bp, 8 predicted proteins | sample AD_JPNHW2_MetaG_FD_184430 | JGI IMG/M metagenome (GOLD analysis project Ga0209099, IMG submission 184430) | Active sludge microbial communities of municipal wastewater-treating anaerobic digesters from Japan - AD_JPNHW2_MetaG (SPAdes) (version 2) | ecosystem: Engineered > Bioreactor > Anaerobic >...
CGGTGTCCTTCAATGAGGCCCTCGTGAGGATCCTCCCCGAGGACTAGCCCAGGCGGGCCGCAGTGCCCCCGCTGCCCGCGATCCGGCATGCGCGCCGGCGTCGGACGGACGACCCGCGAAAAAAAAGGAGCCGCCCCGTGTGGGGCGGCTCCCGTCATTCTCCGGGACTCGTCAGGCGGCCCTGACCGGCACGCTGCGGGACGCGGCCTGGGGTTTCTTGGGGAGCTCCACGCTGAGGACGCCATCCTTGAAGGCAGCCTCGATCTTTTCGGCGTCGACATCCTCGGGGAGGCTGAAGCGCCTCATGAAGGAGATCTCGCGGCGCTCTCGGCGGAGCCACTTGGTGTCGTCCTTCTCCTCTTTTTTGTCCTTCTTCTCCGCGGAGATCTCGAGGACGCCATCCTTCACCTCGAGCTTGAGGTCCTTGTCGGAAAGGCCGGGAAGCTCCGCCTCGATGAGGTAGCGCTTGTCGTCCTCGCTCACGTCCACGATGGGCGAGCGGAGGCTGGCGGGGAAGAAGTCGTCCCGGCTGAGGAGGCGGTCGAAGGCCTCGAAGGGGTTGCCGTTCCCGAAGATGCTGTCCGCGACGCGGATGGCGGGGAACTCAGGATCGTACAGGGTCATGCTCTTCATATCAGTACCTCCATGGGCTTGATGTCTGTGGCGCTCTCTTTCGCGCTCGGTAATAAATAAGCATAATACGTGCCAATATCTCGGGTGCGGCGGCAGAAAAACGCCAGATCATAAGCGTATTTGTCTAATATCTGTTCTCAAAATAAAATAGCATATTCTTGTTTTGTGTAATCTGATTTGCTGAGTGTCAGTTTCCAGGCGCCTGCGTCCATTTCCTGTCCGTCAAGGTGCTCAAAACAGGCAAAACAAGAGCCTAAAAGGGCGGTCAGGGAACGGTATCCGGTTTTTCCCGGAGCTTTCATGTAGGTTCTATGCACATATTGCTTCAAAAAGAGGCAGGCGCTGTGTGTAATTGAAACACCCGCCGCCCATTAGTCATTGAGTCGACCAGGGTTCCTGTCGGCAGGCTATTTACGATCTGGCTCGGCCAAGGGAAAAACGACTTCAGCGCGGGTTCCCGGGAAGTCAGAGCTAGCGTCGCGAGGGCTCCATGCCGCCCTGCCGTCGAGCTGGGCAGCCAGGTTCGTGACGAGGTCGAGGCCGATGCCATTCGCATTCTTCCGCCCGCCGCCGGCAGGAAGGCCCGGGCCCCGGTCCTCGACAACGATATGCACGGTCTGGCTTCCCGGCTCCCCATCCTCGAGCCCCAGATGGACGCGGATGGAAAAGGTCTTTTCCCTCGAGGCCGGAGCGCCATGCTTCAACGCATTCATCAGGAGCTCATTGAGGATGAGGCCGCAGGGCATGGCCTTGTCGAGGGGTAGCGAGAAGTTTCCGAAAACCGCCTCGATGCTCGCGTTGGCATGGGCTTCGAGGTCCCTGAGGTAGGCAAGGAGGCGCCTGCCGTATTCCGACATCTCCACCGAGGAGAGGTCCGAGGTCTGGTAGAGGAGCTCGTGGGTCAGCGAGATTGAGTAGACGCGGCTCTGGCTCGTCCTGAAAAGCTCTCGGTCGGCCTCGTCCCTGATACTCGCCACCTGGAGGTTGAGGAGGCTCGCGACGATCTGGAGGTTATTCTTGACTCGATGGTGGATCTCCTTGAGGAGGACTTCCTTTTCGTCCAGGGTGCGCCTGAGGAGAACTTGTCCAGCCTGGCTTTCTTCGAGGAGGGCCTTGTAGCGCAGCTCGCTTGTCTCGAGGGCGCGGGCATGATTGCCGACGCTCTCGGTCATGGCGTTGAAGGACCTGGCGAGGGCGGTGAATTCGTCGGGCCAGTCGCCCGCTACCCGCCTTCCGTAATCGCCCTCGGCCACCGAGTTCATCTTCGAAAGGATGTCCGAGAATGGCCCGGTGAGGTCCCGACGGAGGAGCCTGCGCACGAAGATGGCGCCGATGAGCGAGAGGGCGATGGCGGCGCCCAGCCTGAATGCCAGGCTCTGGTAGACAGGCAGGAGGGCGGCTTCGTCGCGGTAGTACATCACCGACCAGGCGCATTGGGGCACGGCCGCCGTCATTACAAGATAGTTCCGTCCGCTGATGGAGGTCCTGACGGGGCCTGCTCCAAGGAATGCGAGAGCTATCGCCCGAGGTAGCTGGGGGAAGGGCGAGGGCTGGCTCTGGGCCAGTACGTTGCCCGCGCCATCAATGAGGGCCAGGCAGTCTTCCTTGGCAATCCTGAGCCGGCCGAAGTAGCCTGACAGCCGCGAGAGGTCCAGGGCCACGAGGACGAGCCCCGATTCCAGGCGTCGCGAGGCGAGGAGGATGCTGTCGCCCCGGCCATCGGGCAGGGGACCCGCATAGGCGATGTCACCCTCCTTGGGGAGGGTCCGCAGCGAGGGCGTGGAGGCAAGGAGGCGGGACAAGGCTTCCTCCTGGGGTGGCCAGGCCAGGTCGAGAGTCCCGCTCGCGTCGACGCGGGCAAAGGCCCTGATCTCGATCTGTCCGGCGCCGCCCCTCGACAGGAAGTCCCTGAGGTCATTCGCGGAATCGAAGCGCTCCATCGCAGCGAGGGCGGAGGCCGCGTCGATGCGGTAGCGTACCGCGCCCTCGCTTGCCGCTTCCATGATCGACTCGGCGGTGGCGAGGACATCCGCGTCCATGGCGTCATCGAGCCGCTTGAAGGTCAAGGCTGCGGTGAGGAGGAGGGGAATGACGGCGAGGCCGATGAGGCCCGCGGAGAGGCGCGTGACGAGGCTATGGTTTCGGCGTGCCTTCACAGGGCCAATTATCCCTTCCGCGACCGCGGATGCGCAAGGCTTTTTCAGTAGCTTGCGCGGAGGTGCATGACTCTGAGCGAAGCCTCGAGGCTTGCGGCAGTCGGGAGGGGAGTCCCGTCCGCCGGGATGAAGGGCACGACGGCTTCTTCTCCGGGTCCCAGGTCGAAGCCCGAGTCCGCGAAGCGGCCGCGAGGCGCCCCGGCGCCTGAATCCTCGAGCTCGAAGGCCACCCAGAAGGCAGGCGCCTCGGCCCTGACCCTGACGGCAAGACCCCCGTCCGCGCCTTCGGTACGGATCGAGAGGCGGGGATCGATCAAGGCGCAGCGCTTGGGCTCGGTGAGGAAGAGGCGGGCCCTGCGCATGCCGGGCGCCATGGTCGCGGCTGCCGCGGCGTTTGTTTCCTCGACAGGGCGCGCGGTCGTACCCGCGCCCGCGGTCGCACCGGCGGCAAGGCAGGCCGGATAGACCTTGTCCGCTTCGAAGGGCTCGAAGGCGAGGGCCGCGTCGAGGTAGAGCTCGTCGACGGCCCCGGGCAGGGCGGCCAGGGAGAGGCGCCAGAGGCAGCTCGAGGAGTCCGGCTCGAGGACCGCGTCGACGAGGGTCTCCGAGACGAGGCTGCCGTCGAAGCGGCGGAAGCGAAGGGCGAGTGAGGCGCTGAAGCGCGCCGCGAGATCGTTCATCGCGTGGGCCTCGAGGGCGGTCCCGTTGCGGACGAGGGCGAGGTGGAGGGGCTCGTAGAAGCGCCGTGCCTCATGGTGGAGGAGCTTCCAGGTGCCGTCGTATTCGAGGCTCGACCAGCTCGCCACGGGCCAGACGTCGTTGAGCTGCCAGTAGAGGGTCCCCATGCAGCGTGGCCTGAGGCTTCTCCAGTATTCGACTGCGGTCCGTATGGCGAGGGCCTGCTGGACCTGCGAGAGGTAGAGGGTCTCGCGGAAACCCGAGGGCATCCGGAAGTAGCGGAGCATCGTCTCCATGATGAGGGTGTTGCCGCGCGGGTGGCGCTGGTGGTCCTCCATGACGGGGCTCGTCACGTTGCGCTCGTCTTCCGGCGCGAAGGTCGCCACGGTATGGGCCGAGGGCAGGGACTGGAAGCCGAACTCGGAGCAGAAGCGGGGCTTCACCTCGAGGTAGTCGGAGAAGGGCTTGCCCTCGTGCCAGACCGACCAGTAGTGCATGTCGCCGCGGCCGTCCGAGTGCCAGTTGTCCGAATAGTCGTCCGGGCCCGCCGAGGGCGAGGAGGGCCACCAGGCCCGGCCGGGATCGAGGGTTCGCACAACGCGTCCGACGGTGCCCTCCGTGAGGCGGTCGTAGTCGGCGATGTAGCGGGCCGGGCTCTTCCGGGAGTCCTCGTACCAGGTGATGGCGCCGAGGGCCTCGTTGTTGCCGCACCAGAGGGCTATGGACGGATGGTCCTTGAGGCGCAGGACCTGCTGCCTCGTCTCGGCCTCGACCTCGGCGAGGAAGGCGGGGCTCGAGGGGTAGAGGGCGCAGGAGAACATGCAGTCCTGCCAGACGAGGAGGCCGAGCTCGTCGCAGAGCCCGTAGAAGTCCTCGCTCTCGTAGCGGCCGCCGCCCCAGACCCTGAGGCAGTTCATGTTGGCCGCGACCGCGGAGCGGAGGAGCCCCTCGAGGCGCTGCCTCGTCCAGCGCGAGGGGAGGGCGTCGGCCGGTATCCAGTTGGCTCCCTTGGCGAAGACGTCCCGGCCGTTCACGCGGAACTTGAGCGACTTTCCCCATTCGTCCTCCTTCGCGATGACCTCGAGCTCGCGGAAGCCGAGGCGCTTCTCGAGCGTGTGGCCGCGGCCCTCGCCCGCGCCGCCATGGGTACCGTCGAGGGGACAGAGCTCGACCCGGAAGTCATAGAGGGGCTGGGGCCCGTAGCCCGCAGGCCACCAGGCTTCCACATCGCGGACGCGGACTTCAAGGCTGCGGCGCGAGGCCCCGGCGGGAACTTCGAGCCGCGCGGTCGCTCCGGCCCCCGCGAGGCTCACCGTGGCCACGCAGGTGGCCGCACCGGCAGCCTCGAGGTCGAGGTCGATGCCGACGACCCATTCGGTTCCTTCTCTGCGCATCCTCGTCGTGGCGTACTCGAGCCGCGGGCCGTCGTGGGCCACGAGGGAGATGCCGTCGTAGATACCCCCCGTCATGAGGCAGGGGCCCCAGTCCCAGCCGGCCATGCACTGGGCCTTGCGGAGGAGGTTGCGGTGGGGCGAGAAGACCGGGTATTCGGAGGCGGGGATGGGGTAGGGCAGGGCGGCAGCGGCCTCGGCGGCGGCGCGCTCGGGCGAGCGGATGGTGACGGTAACTCTGTTTGTCCCCGCCCTGAGGAGGGGTTTCGCGTCGGCGCGGAAGCGCCTCCACATGTTCCGGCTCGAGCCGAGGGACAGGCCATTTATCTCGACCTCGGCCACCGTATCGAGGACGAGGATCTCCAGGTAAACGTTGTCTTGGGAAAGAAAAGCCTCGTCAAGCTCGAAGTCGCGCTCGAGGCGCCAGTCCTCCCTGCCGATCCACTGCAGGTCGAGTTCGTTCTCTCCATAATATGGGTCGGGGATCTCGTCCGCGGCGAGGAGGGCGCTCATGATGTCGCCGGGAACGGCCATGGGGCACGAGCTGCCGTCGGCAAGGCGGAGGAGCTTCCAGTCGCCCTCGAGTCCGATTCTCTTCACAGCATCCTCCTTGAGTCTTTCTCGATCAACCATGCGAATCTTCGTTGACGAGTCAGTATACCCGTGATATACCATGATTGGTTGGGATAATCAACCAACCAATGGAGTGAGTCGTGGCCAGCAAGGATATGGGCTCCAAGTCCGCAAGTCGAATCTTCCGCACGATCTGGCGGAAACCCGGCATCAGCCGGGTCGACATTGCGCAGGCCCTCGACCTCGACAAATCCACGGTCACGAACCAGGTGAATCGCCTCATCGACCTTGGCCTTATCGAAGAGGCGGAGGCCGGCGAGGCCTCGAGCCGGGGCGGACGCCGCCCCATCCAGCTTGCCATACGCAAGCAGTTCGGCACCATCATCGGCATCGAGATCCAGGTGGCTTCCTACAGGGCACTCGCCGTGGATCTTTCCGGCGAAGTGCTTGGCGAGATCAAGGGTCCCGTCGATGTGGACTATGACAGCTTCCCCGGCGTGGTCCTCGACATAGAGAAGAAGGCCCAGGCGAAATTCGGCTCGGGTCCGAGTCCCATACTCGGCGTAGGCGTCGGCGTGGGCGGCCTCGTGGACCTCAAGAAGAGCCGGATACGTTATTCGCTCCCCCTCGGCATCATGAAGCCCCTCGACTTCGGCAAGCTCGTCGCCGCGCGCATCGACCTCCCCTGCTTCGTGGAGAACGACGCCAACTGTTGCGCCTGGGGCGAGCTCTCCTTCAACCGGGGCGAGGACCTGCGCGACTTCCTCTTCGCCCTCGTCGAGTACCGCAGGGACCGGACCTCCCTCGGCCGCTACGGCGGCATGGGCGTGGGCTTCGGCATCGTCCACGGCGGCAAGGTCTACTCGGGCTCTCACGGGAACGCCGGCGAATTCCGCTCGGCCTTCTGCGAGGGCAGCGGCGAACAGCAGTTCTCCCTCGCCCTCGACGAGCTCCGCCGCGCGGGCGACGACCCCAGGGTCCTCGAGCGGACCGCCGACGAGCTCGCGCGCAACATGGCCATGCTCGTCAACACCATGGACTTCGACCACGTCTACATCGGGGGCGATATCGAGAGCCTCAAGATCGATTTCCCGGCCCTCCTCAGGCGCCGCCTCGAGGAGAACTGGATGTATCCCTCGCCTCGGGACGTCGAGATCCGCTACACGAGCCTGGGCGAAAGGGCGGTAGCCTACGGCGCCGCCGGGATGATGCTCGAGCGCCTCGTGGCCGAACGTCTCCTGCCGGGCCTCGGCGGCGAGCGCGCGCAGGGCCGGGACGGCGCTCCCAGGGAATGACAAGGTTGATAGCCGGTCCGCGGCGCATGCCCGGGCCGTTGATTGAGTCATCAAGTTTTAGGAGGATCAGGGTATGAAGCAGAGGAAGATTCTGTTCGCTCTCCTCGCCGTGGCCATCGTGTCGAGCCTTGCGCTCGGCGGCTGCGCGAAGAAGCCCAAGGTCGTGACCCTCAAGGTCATGAATTACCAGCAGGCCGACCAGGCCGGTTACCAGGAAGACGTGAAGATCTGGGAGGATTTCCAGAAGGCCAATCCCGACATCAAGCTCGAGATGGAAGTCCTCTTCAACGATCCCTACCACCAGAAGCTCGAGGCCTATGCCGCCGCCGGCACCCTCCCCGACGTCTTCTACGTCTGGCCGGGCGCCCGCTCCGCGGTCATCCACGAGAAGCACCTCGCCAAGGACCTCGCCCAGCTCCTCGGGCCCGACTACCTCAAGGACTTCTCCGCCGCCGCCACGAACCCGAACAACCAGCTCGGCAAGTACATGGCCATGCTCCCCCAGGCCTACACCTACACCTCCGTGATGTACGTGAACAAGAAGCTCCTCGCGGACAACGGCTTTGCCGTCCCGACCACCTACGCCGACCTCAAGGCCATGGTGCCGAAGCTCAAGGCCAAGGGCATTGCCGTCGTCATGCTCCCCAACAAGGACGCGTGGCCGATGCAGTCCTGCCTCTTCTCCACGGTCGCGGGCCGCATGGCAGGCGACAAGTTCTTTGACGACGTCCTCGCGGGCAACGCCAAGTTCACCGACAAGCCCTTCGTCGACGCCCTCACCGTGATCGCCAACCTCTACAAGGACGGCATCATCCAGCGCACCGACAACCAGGTCGGCTACGGCGAGGCCGCCGGCCTCTTCGCTTCCGGCAAGGCCGCGATCTACATCGATGGCGACTGGCGCGCCGGTGCCTACATCACCGACAAGAAGACCGGCAAGGCCCTCATCGACCCGAAGGCCCAGGAAAGCGATTTCGTCCTCGTGCCCTTCGTCTCCATCCCTGGCGAGATCAACCCCGGCGTCGTCTCCGCCGTCGCCGGCTGCGGCTGGGCCGTCAATGGCGCCATCCCCGCCGGCTCCGACCAGGAAAAGGCCGCCGTCCGCCTCATGAAGTACCTCTATTCTCCCGAGGTCCAGGCCATCCGCTTCAGCACCGGCGCCTATGTCCCGACCCGCCAGGGCGTCAAGGCCGACGTCGAGCCCCTCGTTGCGAAGGTTCCCCAGTTCTATGCTGACAACCCGAACACCTGCTACGTCGTCGACGGCGTCCTCGATCCCTCGGTCTACAACGTGATCAACTCCGGCCTCATCGAGCTCGGCAACGGCACCACGACCCCCGAGAAGGCGGCCGCCGCAGTCCAGAAAGCCTACGAGACCTGGAAAGCAGCCCAGAAGTAAGCCATCATTGAACGCATGCCGGCTCCCTGGCGGGACCGGCATGGCGTCCACGGCCGGCCTGGCTACGCGAGGCGGACGCTTCGTCCTTGCCGGGCCGGCCCCTCTCGCGGTGATGGCCCCCCGCCTCTCCCGCAGACAATCCACGACCCGGAGGCCTGCATGGCTCGCATGAAACATGTCGATCGCGAAGAAGGTCGAGCCTACTGGATGATGGTGCTCCCCGCCTTTCTCATCTACCTGCTCGTCATGGCCTTTCCCATCATCCTCTCCGCAGTCCTCTCCGTCTCCGACTACTCGGGCGGCAAGATGTTCGGCGGCGAACGCTGGGGCTTCGCCGGCTTCGGGCAGTACGCCCGCGTCTTCGCCGATCCCTTCTTCTGGAACGCCTTCAAGAACAACATGTACGTCGTCCTCGTCTCCGTCTTCGGCCAGCTGCCCCTCGGCTTCATCTTCGCCTACATCATCTACCGCCGGCTCGTGAAATGGCCCGACTTCTGGCAGACCGTCCTCTACGTCCCGAACATCATCTCGATCATCGTCGTGGGCCTCCTCTGGCAGACCATCTTCTCCCCCAACGGCCCCATCGGCGAGATCATGAACAACATGTACCGCCACGATTTCCAGGAACAGCTCAGGACCCTCCTGGGGCCGGCCTCCGGCTTCACCGTGACTGACTCCATGGTCAGGCGCATCCTCGAGCTCGCGGGACCGGCGGGCGCCGCGCAGTTCGGCGACCCCTTGCCGGAACTCAAGTCCCTCATGCTCTCCTTCGGCTCCGCGGGAGGGATCGGCCCCGATGGCTACGGCCCCCTCGTCGACGGCCTCACCAACCTCTTCGTGAGGAAGTGGAGCCCCGAGTTCCTCAACAAACCCGACGTGGCCATGCTCCCCGTCCTCTTCGTCATCCTCTGGATGTACACGGGCATGTACCTCATCCTCTTCCTCGCGAACATGCAGAAGATCGACACGCAGATCATAGAATCCGCCCGCATCGACGGCGCACGGGAAGGGCAGGTCATGCGCTACATCATCCTGCCGTCCCTTTCCGGCACGGTCGTCAACTCCGCAATCCTCGCCATCTCCGGATCGCTCTCGTCCTTCGCCCTCATCTTCGCGATGACGGGCGGCGGGCCTTCGAGGGTGACCGAGATCATATCGATATACATGTACAACAACGCCTTCCTCGGAAGGCCCAACTTCGCGCTCGCCAACGCGATAGCCCTCATCACGGTGGCCATCAGCTTCCTGCTGATCATGCTGACCAAGGCGCTCGAGAAGCGCTTCGGCGGGAAGGAGGAGTAGGCCATGTCCGAAGAACTCAAGTCCGGAATCCTCGCGAGGACAGGCGCCGCCCTCGCGAAGACCCTCGCCTACGCCATCATGATCGTCTTCACGGTCATGACCCTCTACCCGATCGTCTGGCTCATCATCAACTCCTTCAAGACGACCCAGGAATTCCAGGTGAGCCAGCTAGGCTTCCCGAAAGAGCCGACCCTGCAGAACTACACCCTCGCGTGGGAGTTCGGCGATTTCAGCAAGCTCTTCCCCAACTCCCTCATCTACACGATAGGCGCCACCGCGGGCATCATCCTCCTCTCCCTCCTCGCCGGCTTCGCCTTCGCGAAGATCAAGTCGAGGGCCACGAAGCCCATCTACGCCTCCTTCGTCATCGGCATCCTCCTCACGGTCAACACCCTCATGATCCCCCTCTTCCTCGAGATGACCGTCCTCGGCCTCTACGACACGAGGCTGGCCGTCCTCCTCGTCTACATCGGGGCGGGCCTGCCGACGGGCGTCTACCTCGCGACGGAATTCATCAAGGGCATACCGTCGGCCCTCGTGGAATCCGCGCGCATCGACGGCGCGGGCTTCCTCCGGATCTTCTGGAAGATCATCCTGCCCATGGCCGCTCCCGTGGCCACGACCCTCGCGATCCTCAACATCACCGGCATCTGGAACGAATTCGCCCTCATCAACATCCTCGTGTCCAAGACCGAGCTCAAGTCCCTGCCCCTCGGCATCTTCAAGTTCTCGGGCTCCCTCTCCACGGACTACGGCAAGCAGTTCGCCGCCCTCACCATCGGCATGGCGCCCATGCTCATCTTCTACATGGTCTTCCGCAAGCAGATCACGAAGGGCGTGGCGGCCGGCGCCGTCAAGGGATGATGATGCTACGCAACGACGCGACGGGCGGCGCCGATGGCGCCGTCAAGGGATGATGATGCGACCGATGGACGCGATGGGCGGCGCCGATGGCGCCGTAAAAGGATGATGATGCTACGCAACGACGCGACGGGCGGCGCCGATGGCGCCGCGAGGGGCTAGCATGCGCGGCTTCCTCTGGGGCGTTTCCACTTCCTCGTACCAGATCGAAGGCGCCCCCGACTCAGGCGGCAAGGGCGAGTCCATCTGGGACGCCTTCTGCCGCCAGCCCGGGCGCATCGCCGACGCGAGCTCGGGCGACGTCGCCTGCGACAGCTACCACCGCTGGAAGGAAGACATAGCCCTCATGCGCGGCCTGGGCGTCGGCGCCTGCCGCTTCTCAGTGTCCTGGCCCCGCATCCAGCCCTCGGGCCGCGGGCCGGCCCTCGAGGCGGGCCTCGACTGGTACCGCCGCTTCGCGGAGGGTCTCCTCGCCGCCGGCATCGAGCCCTGGGTGACCCTCTACCACTGGGACCTGCCCCTGGCCCTCGAGGAGGGCGGCGGCTGGACGGCCCGCGACACGGCCTTCCGCTTCGCGGAATATGCCGAGATCGTCTATCGCGCCCTTGGCGGCCTCGTCTCGGGCTGGGCGACCCTCAACGAGCCCTGGTGCTCCGCCTTCCTCGGCTATGGCACGGGCGAGCACGCCCCTGGGCGCCGGGACCCCAAGGCGGCCCATGAGGCCGCCCACCACCTCCTCCTCGGCCACGGCCTCGCAACGCTGTCCTTCCGCGAGCTCCTGCCCAAGGGGAGGATAGGCATCGTCCTCAATCCCGCGACCCCGCGGCCGGCCACCTCCCGGCCGGAGGACCGCGAGGCGGCCCTCCGGGCCTCCCAGGAGCGCACGGGCCTCTGGCTCGACCCGGTCTCGGGCCGCGGCTACCCCTCGGACTACCTAGCCCGCCGCGGCATGGAGATGCCGGTGGAGGAGGGCGACCTCGACATCATCGCGGCCCCCCTCGACTATGTCGGCATCAACTACTACAGCGAGGACGTCGTCTCGGCCGCGCCCGTTTCCCCTGCCTGTCCCGACGGCTTCCGCTACGAGGCCTCCTGGCAGGGGAAGACCGAGATGGGCTGGCCCATCGTCCCCGAAGGGCTCGGCCGGATGCTGCGCGCCGTGAACGACGGCTGGTCGCCTGAGGCCCTTTACGTCATGGAGAACGGAGCGGCCTTCGCCGACGGGCTCCGCGACCCCGCCGACGGCCACGTCAAGGACCCGGACAGGATTGCCTATCTCGAGTCGCACATCGCGTCCTGCCTCGGCGCGGCCGCCGCCGGCGTCCCTGTCCGCGGCTACTTCGCCTGGACCCTAGTGGACAACTTCGAGTGGAGCCTGGGCTATTCGAGGAAATTCGGCCTCGCGAGCCTCGATCCCGCGACCCTTGACCGCCGGCCCAAGGACAGCTTCCTCTTCTACCGCGACGTGGTGGCAGGCAACGTCCTGCCCCGCGTAACCACGACTCCCGGAGCCTCCCGATGACCACGCCCGCCAGCCTCCTGCCCCTTCCCCGTTCCTTCGCGGAAAGGCCTGGCAGCCTCGATCTCTCGCAGGGCGCCGTCATCGTCGCCGCCCCGGGCCTCGAGGCCCAGGCCGGCCTCCTCCTGTCCTGGCTCTCGCCTCCCCTCCACGGCCGCGTCCGCGTCTATGGCTCGCCTTCGGCCGATGGATCGGCCGGCCCCGCGGTCCGCGTAAGCGCCGACGCCCCGGGCGCCGCGACGGTGGAGCTCTCCCTCAATGCCTCCTTTGCAGGGAAGGAAGAATATCGACTCGAGGTATCCGCGGGCAGGGCATCCGTCGCAGCCTCCACGACGGAAGGCCTTGCCCGCGGCGCCTCCACCCTCGCGCAGCTTGCCCTGTCGGCCTCCCTCGATGACGGCCGCATCGGCGCCTGCCTCGTCGAGGACGGGCCGCGCTTTCCCTGGCGCGGCTTCATGCTCGACACGGCCCGCAATTTCTTTCCGGTGGACTTCATCGAGAAGCTCGTCGACCTCGCGGCCCTCCACCGCCTCAACACCTTCCACTGGCACCTCACCGACGACCAGGCCTGGAGGCTCGACCTCCCCGGCATGCCGGAGCTGGCCCGCGAGGGCTCGAAGCGCCTCGATACGCGCTTCAATGTCGAGGCCTGGAAACGCGGCTCGTATTCGGCCGACGACGTGCGCAGGGTGGTCTCCTTCGCCGCAGCGCGCGGCATCACCGTCGTGCCCGAGATCGAGGCGCCGGGCCATGTCGTGGCCCTCCTCGCCTCCCACCCCGAGCTCTCCTGCGCGGCGTCCATGGCCGCCGCCGGGGGCGGCGCCATGCCGCGCTTCCTCCCCGAGGACCGCTACGGCGTCTTCGAGGACATCCTTTGCGCCGGCAACGAGGAGAGCTTCGCCCTTCTCGATCGCGTCCTCGCCGGCGTCGCGGAGCTTTTCCCCGGCCCCTATATCCACGTTGGCGGCGACGAGGCTCCCAAGGCAAGGTGGCTCGCCTGCCCCCGCTGCCGGGCGCGCATGGAAAAGCTCGGCTTCGTCACCGCTTCCGGGAACCCCGACCCCGAGGCCTTGCAGACCTGGTTCACCTCGAGGCTCGGACGCATCCTCGCGGGCTACGGCAAGCGCCTCGTCGGCTGGGACGAAATCCTCGGCAACGACGCCGGCGGCGTCGTTGCCGGCGCGGAAGGCGCTCCTTTAGGTCGCGCCTTCCGCGACTCCGTCACAGGCGGCCCGGGAAGCGCAGCCCTGCCTGACGATGCCATCGTCCAGTCGTGGCGCGGCTATTCGGGCGGCCTTTATGCCGCACAACGCGGCCATGACGTGGTCATGAGCCCGCAGACCAAGGCCTGCTACCTCGACCACAAGCACCTGGACCTCGAGACCGAGCCGGGCCAGCTCGGGTTCTGCACCGTGCGCGACTCCTACGACTTCGAGGCCGTGCCCCCCGGCCTCGACCCGGGCGAGGAGCGGCACATACTCGGCGGCCAGGCCAACCTCTGGTCCGAGCTCCTGTACTTCGGCCGCCAGGTCGAGTACATGGCCTTCCCCCGCCTCTCGGCCCTCTCGGAGGCCCTCTGGACTCCGAGGAAGCTGCGCGACTTCGACGCCTTCGCGAAGCGCCTCCCCGCCC
>Ga0209099_1003232_pt1 | contig 13416 bp, 12 predicted proteins | sample AD_JPNHW2_MetaG_FD_184430 | JGI IMG/M metagenome (GOLD analysis project Ga0209099, IMG submission 184430) | Active sludge microbial communities of municipal wastewater-treating anaerobic digesters from Japan - AD_JPNHW2_MetaG (SPAdes) (version 2) | ecosystem: Engineered > Bioreactor > Anaerobic...
AGGTCTATCCTGACGGGAGATTCTTTCTCGACTTAACAACCGATCAAGCTCTGTCCAACTCTCAAGTAAAAAAGCTACAAACCAACGATGATGGATACGCACATTGGGTTAAATTCGCACAACAATCCTATAAATACTTCCCAAAAATGATCCCTGTTATACAAATTAACGACCAAGGAACCCTGAGCCTTGAGGATCATTACAATAAAATTAAAATCCAAGTCACAGGACTACTAAAAACCGTCGAAACAATCGCTTACCGATTCCCTCTCGACTATGAAGACTACGATGATGACCTTGAGCAGATTTTGGAGGCAACATCATCGGAAAAAATTTTCTGTGTAATTGATGCAGAATTTGTCACGCAGGGAAAGTCTGATATTTACGCAAAGGCCGCAACAAATACGCTCAAGATGCTGGCAAAATTGGGCATAAAAAAAGTCATTCTATCCTCAACATCTTTTCCAATGAGCCCAACAGAGTTCGGAGAAGATGACGAAGGAGACTACTCACTTGAGGAGCGCCAGCTTTATTCTATTGCCTACAAGGAAATGTCATCTTTGATCTACAGCGACTATGCGACCGTCCACCACAAAAGAAGCGAGCAAGCGGGAGGAAATGGATGGGTACCTCGTATTGACCTCCCAGTGAATGGACGAATTCTCTATTACCGCGACAGACGAGCTCAATCAGAGGACACATACGCACCAGCTTACATACGTGTTGCTAAAAGGATCGTGGCGCATCCTTTGTTTGATATTGCAAAAAAAGCCACAGATACATGCTGGGGAATAAAGCAGATTGAACTGGCCGCACAAGGAATGCCACAAGGACTATCCCCGTCATTCTGGATTTCGGTTAGAATGAATATTCATCTCAGCGCTACTGCAAGCGCTCTTAGTTCGATAAGTTTTTAACCTTGCCGCACAACCCCTTTAGCTCGTCCCAAACAAAGTTTCCATTGGTATCTGATAAAAATAGTCTAAATAATCTCAAATGACGGTCTTTTACGATGGAGTAAGCCTTTTTGCGTATCTCAGAAAGTAGCGTTCGATTTGCTATCCCCAACCGTAATTGCTCTGTAGAGCCTCGGAAAGGCTGTCTTACGCTAAAAGTGTCGATCATTTTTTGCTTATCTAAAAACATTAGTAAGGCTCGTTTATCCAACCGCTTCCGAAAAACAGGCGGACGCTTTAAGATCAACTGATCATCATCAAATAAAATCACTCCCACCGATTTTGGGAGGCGATCATACACTCGTTTTAGGTGCTTCCCGGTCACAACTACGGATACAAAATCAAAAGCTTTTTGATAATCGGGGATCTGCCAAACCAACTTGGAAAGATTGTCGGCATCTCCTTTTATCTCTAGAGCATGAAAAAATTTCCCCATAATCAATAAATCTGCCTTCCGTTTGTTCTGCGAAAACAAAACCTCGGCGCCAACCGCGTCAGTTTTTTGGCTAAAACCTAGGCCTCCCGAAAGCAACCATTCGATTGTTTTTGTTTTTATGTACTCAGCGCTTTTCATCATCTTTTCCCGCTCCAACCATATCATGCCTCAATGTTATTTGGCACCCCTAAAGGGGTGCGCCAAATAATAAATGAATGCCTTGGGGTTTGGCACATTGGGCGGCACCAAATCACCAAACGCCAAATCAAAACCGCCAGTCTTTCTTTTGCTCTGCCATCCGCTCCGGGGTAGCAATCCAAGTCTCACGCATTCCGGGACGCCTATACTGTGCCAAAAGCCCTTTACTGACCGAATCTTTAACCACAGCCCGCACATTGCTATCCGTCAGGCCAAGACCTCCCAAACGTTCCCGAAACACCATCATGGGGCAACCTGCCTGGGATCCCCCCCCTCTCCGCCAAACTTTAACCCTGTCAGACCTTGGTCTGGCAGGGTTTCTTTTTGGGAGAATGAGACCCCGGACTCGACCCAAACACAGCGAGCCAGTCAGTTCATAAGCCCAAGTTGGATTAAACATTGCCTTTAATCCACGAAAAACCAGTATCTTGGATTAACAGCGGTTCTTAATCCAAGTTTTGGAGGATCAAATGAAACGGGATTTGCAGGGCAGTTTGTGACGATTTCGACGGTGGGCGACAAAGCACAGGCGTTTATTCCCTCGTCGCTACCTCCGGCACCGCCGATTGAGTGGAGCCCGGGCCCTGAACGCCGGGCGCTTTTTCATCGGCTGCGCCAGCTTGGCGCACAAGGTCCGCGCGCTGAATTTTATAAAAATTTCATAACCGATTCGCAATAAGCAGGTTAATATCCATCTGCACCCGCTGGCACATCCATTGCTTTTTCATCTGGCGACTTTAGACGAAAGGAGAGTCTCATGATGGACTTCAACAAAATGACCCAGAAGGTACGCGAGGCGTTTCAGTCGGCTCAGGCTTTAGCGGCGGAGGCCGGTCACCAGCAGATCGACGGCGAGCACCTGTTGCTTGCGCTGCTTCGTCAGCAGGACGGACTGGCGCCGCAATTATTTGAGCGGATGGAAGCTTCCGCCCCGACCGCTATGGCGCGGCTCGAACAGGAACTTAAAAAACTGCCATTGGTTTCCGGCCCCGGCACCGAAAGCGGCAAGATTTATGTCACCCAGCGGCTCGACGGTCTGCTGGTCAAGGCTCACAAGGAGATGCAGAAGCTGGGCGACGAGTTTCTCTCGGTCGAGCATCTGCTGCTGGCCTTTGCCGACGAAAAAACAAAAACCGCCGCCGGACGGGTTCTCGACGAACTCGGCATTACCCGCAACCGGATTCTCGACGCGCTCAAAACCGTGCGCGGCAGTCAGCGCGTCACGTCCGACAATCCGGAAGGGGCGTATGAAGCGCTGAAGAAATACGGGCAGGATCTTGTGGAGCTCGCCCGCTCCGGCAAGCTCGATCCGGTCATCGGCCGCGATGCGGAAATCCGTTCGGTGATCCGCATTCTGTCGCGCAAAACCAAAAACAATCCGGTGCTAATCGGCGAACCCGGCGTCGGCAAAACGGCGATTGTCGAAGGGCTGGCGCATCGCATCGTGCGCGGCGACGTTCCGGAGGGGCTGAAGGACAAAACCATTTTCGCGCTGGATATGACGTCGCTGATGGCCGGCGCCAAATACCGCGGCGAATTCGAGGAGCGCCTCAAAGCGGTGCTGAATGAAATCAAGGCGGCGGAAGGCCGCATCATTCTGTTCATCGACGAGCTGCATAACATTGTCGGCGCGGGCCGCACCGAAGGTTCGACCGACGCGGGCAATATGCTCAAGCCGATGCTGGCGCGCGGCGAACTGCACTGTATCGGCGCGACGACGCTCGACGAGCACCGCAAGTACATCGAAAAGGACGCCGCGCTCGAACGCCGCTTCCAGCCGGTCATCGTCAATATGCCCAGCGTTGAAGACACCATTTCGATTCTGCGCGGACTGCGCGAGCGGTTCGAAGTGCACCACGGCGTGCGGATTAAAGATACCGCGCTGGTCGCCGCGGCCACGCTCTCCGACCGCTACATCACGGAACGGTTCCTGCCGGACAAAGCCATCGACCTGATGGACGAAGCCTGCGCCTCCATCCGCACCGAGATCGATTCGCTGCCCGCGAACTGGACGAAATCAGCCGTAAAGTCATGCGACTGGAGATCGAAGAAACCGCCCTGAAGAAGGAAAAAGACAAGGCCAGCAAGGAGCGGCTCGCCGCGCTGCAAAAAGAGCTGGCCGATCTGAAGGCGGAAGAAAAGACCTTCCGCACGCAGTGGGAAAACGAAAAAGGCGGCATCCAGAAAGTCCGCGACCTGCGCGAAGCGCTGGAGCTCGCGCGGCGCGAAAGCGCCGAGGCGGAACGCGCCTACGACCTGGAGCGCGTCGCCAAATTGCGCCACGGAACCATTCCCGCGCTCGAAAAACAGCTGAAGGAGCTCGAACAGAAACTCGACGCGCAGGAAGGGACAAAAAATCTGCTCCGCGAAGAGGTGACGGAAGAGGAAATCGCCGAAGTCGTCGCCCGCTGGACCGGCATCCCGCTCACCAAACTGCTTGAAGGCGAACGCGAAAAACTGCTTAAGCTCGCCGACCAGCTCCACCGCCGCGTGATCGGACAGGACGAAGCCGTCCAGACGGTCGCCGATGCCGTCCTGCGCGCCCGCGCCGGCATCAGCAATCCGAACCGCCCGATCGGCGCGTTCCTGTTTCTGGGCCCGACCGGCGTCGGCAAAACCGAACTGGCCCGCGCGCTCGCCTTCGAACTGTTCGACAGCGACGACCATATGGTGCGCATCGACATGAGCGAGTACATGGAAAAACATACCGTCTCGCGGCTGGTCGGCGCGCCGCCCGGCTATGTCGGCTACGAAGAAGGCGGACAGCTCACCGAAGCGGTGCGGCGCAAGCCCTACTCCGTCGTCCTGCTCGACGAAATCGAAAAAGCGCATCCGGACGTTTTCAACATCCTGTTGCAGATTTTCGACGACGGACGGCTGACCGACTCGCAAGGCCACACCGTCAGCTTCAAAAACACCCTCATCATCATGACCAGCAACATCGGCTCTTCGCTGCTGCTCGAAGGTATTGGACGACAGGGCCGCATTACGGAAGAAATCCGCGATCAGGTCATGGCGATGCTTAAAGAAAACTTCCGTCCGGAATTCCTGAACCGGCTCGACGACACCGTCCTGTTCAAGCCGCTCACGGAACGGGAAATCGGACAGATTGTCGAACTGCTACTGAACGACCTGCGCAAACGGCTCGCCGCCCGCGACATCCGGCTCGAAGTCGGCGATGACGTCCAAAAGCACATCGTCGAAGAAGGCTTCGATCCGGTCTACGGCGCGCGTCCGCTCAAACGGTTCATCCAGCAGCATTTTGAAACGCAGCTGGCCCGCAGCCTGATCTCCGGCGAAATCACCGACGGCTCGTCCGTGCAGGCCCGGCTCCGGGACGGCCGACTGGTTTTTGAGCCGGCCTGACGGTAAAAATCCGTTTATCCGGATTTTAGGATTAATGGTTGCGAATCCCGAGACGGTCTGTTAGCTTTCGCGACATGAAACTCAAAGACCGATTGAAATCCGGACCCCTGCTGCTCGACGGCGCGGCCGGCACCTATTTGCAAGGCCAGCCCATCACCCGCGAGCAGTGGGGCGCATACGAAGGCTGCAATGAGTGGCTGAATCTTTCGGCCCCGGAGGTGATCCGCGGGCTGCACCGCGCCTATCTCGCCGCCGGCGCGGATGGGGTGGAAACCAATACCTTCGGCGCGTCGCCGGTTACGCTCGGCGAATACGATCTGTCGCACCGCGCCTACGAAATCAACCGGGCCGCCGCCGCCCTCGCCCGCGAGTGCGCCGATGAATTTTCGACGCCGGAGCAGCCGCGCTATGTCTTCGGCTCCATCGGCCCCGGCACGAAACTGCCGTCGCTGAGCCACATCGCGTTCGATCCGCTGGTCGAGGCCTACAAGACTCAAATTCAGGGTCTGCTCGACGGCGGCGTCGACGGGCTGATTATTGAGACCTGTCAGGACCCGCTCCAGATCAAGGCGGCGCTGGCGGCAGCCGACGATATTCTCGGCCCGAACAGCGAGATTGTCCGCTATGTTTCCATCACGGTTGAAGCCACCGGCACGATGCTGGTCGGAACCAGTGTTCCGGCTGCCGCCGCGATTCTGGCGCCGTACCCGATTGATGTGCTCGGCCTCAACTGCGCCACCGGCCCCGACGCGATGGAGCATCATCTCGACACGCTCGGCGAGATCTGGCCGACCCGCCTGGCCTGTATGCCGAACGCCGGGATGCCGGAAGCTTCGCCGGACGGCAAGGTTCGCTATCCGCTGCAGCCGCAGCCGTTCGCCGTAAAAGTCGCCGCGCTGGCCAAGGAGCACGGGCTGTCCATCGTCGGCGGATGCTGCGGCACCACGCCGGAGCATATTCGCGAACTGCGGGAGATTCTCGGCAGAACAGACATTTCTGTCTGCTCTTCACGGGCCTGCCCCGCATTCAGTCAGGTCTCGAGTCTGTTCTCGCCGGTCGAGCTGACGCAGGAGCCTGCGCCGCTGTATATCGGCGAGCGCGCCAATGCGACCGGCTCGAAAAAGTTCCGCGATACGCTGCTGGCGAATGATTACGAGAACGCCTTTCACATTCTGACGGAGCAGGAAGAGACCGGCGCGCATGTGCTGGATTTGAGCTGCGGTTACGCCGGGCGCGACGAGAGCGCAGACATTGCCGTACTGGTTCCGCGCATGGCGCGCGAGTGCCGCACGCCGATGATGATTGATTCGACCTCGGCCGATGTGATTGAGCAGGCGCTCAAGCTCTACGGCGGGCGGGCGCTGATCAACTCGATCAATTTCGAAGACGGCGGGAAGCGCGCGGAACGGGTGGTGCCGATGGCACGGCGCTACGGCGCGGCTATGGTCGCGCTGACGATTGATGAAAAAGGCATGGCGATGACGGCGGATGAAAAGGTCGCGATCGCCAAACGGCTGACAGAGTTCTGCGTGGAGCGCGGACTGAAGGCCGAAGAACTGCTGATCGATCCGCTGACGTTTACGGTGTGCAGCGGGGATAAGACGCTGTATGACGCCGCGCTTCAGACGCTGGAAGCGATCCGGCGCATCAAGGCGGAGCTGCCGGGCGTGCGCACTATGCTGGGGCTTTCCAACATTTCGTTCGGGCTCAAACCGGCGGCGCGCAAAGTGCTCAACGCCGTATTCCTGCATCAGGCGGTACAGGCCGGCATGGACGCCTGCATCATTCACGTCGCGGCGATTGTCCCGCTGAATGAAGTTCCGGAAGCGCTGCGCAAAGGCGCCGAGGCGCTGCTGAACAATGACCGCTCGAACGGCGACCCGCTGGAAAACTACATCAACCTGTTTGAGACCGTTCAGGAGACGGCCGAGGTCGCGGTGGAAAGCCGGCCGTCGGCCGATGTACTGGCGGATGCGATCATTCGCGGCAAGTCGCCGTGGCTCACGCCGGCCATTCCCGATCTTCTGAAAGTGCAGAGCGCCGAGGATATTCTCAACACGATCCTGCTGCCGGCGATGAAAGAGGTCGGGCGGCTGTTCAACGACGGCATCATGCAGCTTCCGTTTGTACTGAAGTCGGCGGAGGTGATGAAGCGCGCGGTGGATATGATCAAACCGTTTATGAAGAGGAGCGCGGCGGGCGATCAGGTTCCGCTGTTCGTCATCGGCACCGTGGCGGGCGACGTGCACGACATCGGCAAAAACCTCGTCGGCATTATTCTTTCCAACAACGGGTTCGATGTCGTCGACCTCGGCATCAAGGTGCCGGTCGAGCAGATGATGGAGGCGGTGAAAAAGCATAACGCCGCAGCGCTCGGCATGAGCGGCCTGCTGGTGAAATCCACGGCGGTGATGGCGGAAAACATGAAAGTGCTCGAGCTCGCCGGATTTAAAACCCCGGTGCTGCTCGGCGGCGCCGCGCTCTCAGAAGAGTTTGTCGACAAGGCCTGCCGGCCGCACTATTCCGGCCAGGTTCTCTACAGCAAAGATGCCTTCGCCGGGCTGGCCGCCATGCAGACACTCAAGGAAACCGGCCGGCTGCCGGATTATGTGGCGCCGACCCGCGACGGCCTGGGCTGCGAAGTCAAACCGGCGGCCGATGAAAAACCGGCCGAACCGATTAACCGCGACGTTCCGGTTCCGGACGTCCGGATCGGCACCACCCTGACGGAAGACATCCCGCTCGACGCGATCTGGAACTATCTCGATCTGAACGGAATGATTAAGGGCGCGTGGGGCTACAAGCAGGGCAAGCTCTCCGACGCCGAATACCAGAAACTGCTCGACGACGAAGTCTATCCGAAGCTCGAAGAGATGAAGCGGATCGCGCGCGGCGTGTTTGAACCGAAAGTGATTCATGGATTTTTCAACTGCCGCGCCGACGGCGACGCGCTGATTCTCCATAATCCGGCCGGCGGCGAAATCCACATGCCCTTCCCGCGCCAGAAAAAAGCGGGCGGGCACTGCCTCGCCGACTTCTTCCGGCCGGATCAGGACATCTGCGCGCTGATGGCCGTGACGCTCGGCAATAAGGTGATGGCGAAAGAGCACGAACTGCGCGACGCCGACCTTTACCACGACTATCTGCTGTTCCACGGACTGGCCGTGATGACCGCCGAGGCGCTGGCCGAAACCTGGCACCGGAAGATCCGTCTGCTCTGGGGTTCGGACGAAGGCGAGCTGACGCTGGCCGAAATCTGGAAACGCAAACTCGACCAGAGCCGTTTCGGCTTCGGCTACGCGCTCTGCCCCGACCTGGCGATGAATAAAGTCTGCTGCGACCTGCTGGACACCAACCGGATCGGCCTGAACGTCACAGAGCTCTTCATGGCCGACCCGGAATGCTCGACCTTTGCGCTCATCACGCATCATCCGCAGGCGTATTATTTTGATATTTGATGGTAGGGACGGCTCGCCGAGCCGTCCGCGGCGCTTTCGGCGAAAGCGCCTTACCTTTCTTTTTGGTAAGAGAACGGCGGCAGCGGCGTGCTATAACTCTTCAACAAATCAAAGGAATCGAAATGGCCAAACCCAATTACACGTTCGAGAAGCGCCAGAAAGAGCTCGCCAAAAAGCGGAAGAAGGAAGAAAAACGGCAGCGGAAAGCAGGCGCATCGAACGAACTTCCGGTGACTGATTCGCCGCAGGCGCCCGGCGCCTGAGTTCAAATTGGAAAGCTGTTTTCAAATCAGTTTACGGCAGGAAAACGTTGAGTCAGATTGCGGCAGTAAAATTAACATGGATAAGGAGACGTGCGTTATGAGTAAAGGTACAGTGAAGTGGTTCAATACAGAAAAAGGTTTCGGATTTATCACCCCTGATGACGGCGGAAAAGATCTGTTCGTGCATCATTCCGAAGTCAAAACACCGGGACGCGCCGCTCTCAGTGAAGGTCAGAAAGTGGACTTCGAAACCGGAGAAGGCCAGAAAGGCCCGTGCGCTAAAAACGTTGTGCCCTGCTGACGGTTCAGCCGGATAAAGATGCAGGTGCCGGCAAAAAACCGCGCCTGTTCTGTTTTGATTATGAGCCCGCAACGAATAACCGTGCGTTATGAAGGCCGCGTGCAGGGCGTTGGATTCCGGTACACGGCGGTGAGTCTGGCGCAGGAACTGGATGTAACCGGACGGGTGAAGAATGAGTTCGACGGAAGTGTGTCGCTGGTAGCAGAAGGCGCAGAGGAGCAACTGATGGAATTACTGCAGGCGATCCGCCGTTCGCACCTCGGAAGATATATCACCAGCGAGCTGGTGAAACGCTCGCCGGCAACCGGTGAGTTTAAGGGGTTCGGCGTGCAACACTGAGGATGGCCGAGGCGATCTGAAGGTCGTCCGGAGTCCGGATTTTCATGTTGCCCGGCGAACCGGCAACCAGATGAATCTCCTGTTTTCCTTTCGCCAGCAGTTCAGAGTCGTCGTCGATCAGTTTGCCGGAGCCTTTGATCATTTTTTTGAAGACGTCGATTTTATAAACCTGCGGACTCTGCACCAGCCAGACGGAATTGCGGTCGAGCGATCTGGTGACTTTCTGCCCTTTTTCAGCCAGCTTGACGGCATCGGCACTTTTCACGGCAGCGACGGCGGCGCCGTAGCGTTTTCCGGCTTTAACGGTTTCCGTGATAATTTCGTCGTTCAGGAACGGGCGGGTCGCCTCATGAATCAGCACGGCAGTTGCATCGTCCGGAACCCGTTCCAGCGCATTTTTAAGATTGGTTAAACGCGCCGGACCGCCGGCGACGATGGCGGAAATTTTGCGGCAGCCGAAGGATCGGACTGTATGCATCGCACTGTCAACGCGTTCTTTACGAACCACGAGGATAATGCCTTCAATGAGCGGATTCTGCTCCAGTGTCTGAATGGATCTTGCAACAACCGGCCGGGAGCCGAGCGCAAGAAATGCGACATCGACACCTGCTCCGATTTCCTGATCTTTACCGCACGCTAGAACAATCGCCCATGCTGACATGTTTTACGCTCCTTTCGGCGTCGTACAAATGCAACTCGCGAGATGGCAGGAATTTAACAAGACTGCAACGGGCTGTCAAACAATGCGGTGATTCCGAACCATAAAAAATGACCCCGGGAATCGCCGATGCGCAGATGCTGGCATTAGTCTATGCGGCACATAGACTTAAGCTGGTCGGCACGGGCGTCTATTTGTTTCCGGTCAAGAGCAGCAAGACGCTCCAGACTGAACTCTTCGACGCCAAAAGCAGCCGTCACGCTGCCGTAAACCATAGCGCGGCGAATCGATTTTTCATCTGTTCCATCCGATTCGGCCAGCGCGCCCATCAGGCCGCCGGCAAAAGTGTCGCCCGCGCCGGTCGGATCTTTGAAGTCCGCCAGCGGAAAAGCATGGAGCATGAAAATTCCGGTTTTTGAAAAGAGCATACTTCCGCTCTGCCCTTTTTTGATGAGTACAAAACGCGGGCCCATGGCGAGAAGCGCCCTGGCGGCTTCCATCAGCGAATGCGCGCCGGTAAAGAGGCGCGCTTCGGATTCGTTGAGGGTGAGCATATCGCACTTACTGACAACCTGAACAAGCTGTTCGCGGGCGATGTTGATCCAGAGATCCATCGTATCGATCAGCACAAACTTCGGCGAATGCACCTGTTCGAGAACGTGAAGCTGCAGTGACGGAGCGATGTTGCCGAGGAAAAGATAAGGCGCGCCGCGATAGGCGTCCGGCAGTTCCGGCGAAAAGCTTTCGAAAACGTTAAGTTCGGTGAGGAGTGTGCGGCGGTTGTCCATGTTTTCTTCATAGACACCTGACCAGCGGAATGTTTTGCCCGCTTCGGTCTGAAGACCGGCGAGGTCGATGCCCATCTTCTCCCAGAGCGCACGATGTTCCGGAGGGAAGTCCGTTCCGACGACGCCGACCATGCCGGTTTTAACAAAGAAAGAGGCTGCAGCACAGGCATAGCTGACAGAACCGCCCAGAATTTCGATGCGCTTTTCGCGCGGAGTTTCAATGGTGTCGATACCGATAGAGCCGACGATGACCAGTTTAGGGGCAATAGATTTCTTCATGATCTCCAACCACGGCGGGACGATGCGGACGGCTCACCGACAATTTCCTGAATACGCACTTTGACTTCCTTCACGTCGGCGATGCCGAGCCCTTCGCGCAGACTTTCGCGGACACGTTCCTGCAGCGCCTGGGAAATTTCTGGAATGCGGGAACCGGCCACCAGCTTTACATCCAGATCAATGCTGATCGCGTCACGTTCAGTACGGATTTTCGGCTCAATGCTGACAACCATGCCGAATTCGCCGCTGAGTTTGCGGATATACTCGCGCACGGCATTATCGCTGATCGAAACGGACCCGCTGCCGGAATCATAGGTAATGTAGCGCTTCTTCTGGCGGCGCGGACCGAACGTGACAAGGTAAAGCATCGAAAGAAGAATGATGAGTCCGCCGATACCCGCCATTTCCCAGCTTTGAAGCGGCGGAATCAGATCGAAAGCGCTTTGCGTTACACCGGGAATGTTGGCATGGATCAGTGCACCGCCCAGCGCAAAAAACAGCAGCCAGATCATCAGTCCGGACACTACATGAAGAAACTTGGTCATTTTACAGCCCTCCCGCAACATCCTTTACACTGCGCCGAATGCTCTGCACCGAAATATTAACCGCCTGCACCCGCTTGCCGGTCATTTCTTCGATCGACTTACGGACTTCGAGCTGAAGTTTTCCGCAGACTTCGGGAATATAAACGCCGTATTCGAGCACGGCGGTCAACTTAACGATGATCGTGTTTTCCGAATCAACGGCAACGCGCACCCCGCGGTCGCGGGGACGCTTGCCGATAATATCGGCCAGTTCGTCAACAAACGTTCCGGAGAGTTCAACCACGCCGGGAACGCGACCGGCCGCTTCATGAGCGATGACCGCGATGACGTTATTGTGAATCTCGACCGCACCAAGTCCGGCATCGTCCGACTTTTCCTCAGGAACGGGCCAGTTTCTGGAAGGCGGAACGTTTCTGTCCATAGCCGTATCTCCTTACTGCCGGTCTACCATGAAATTCTCATTCATGAATTTTTCAAGGAAGGCCGTGTTGTATTCTCCGCGGCGGAAGCGGCTGTCCATCAGCAGAGCAATACCGACCGGTACGCTGGTATGCGGGCCGTTAATGGTGAACTCTTCGAGCGCGCGGTGCAGGCGGTTGAGCGCCTCGTCGCGCGTGGCTCCGCGGGCGATGATCTTCGCGATCATACTGTCGTAATACGGCGAAATCGTGTAGCCGCTGTAAACGTGCGAATCGATCCGGATGCCGGGGCCGCCGGGGAAATGCACCGCGTCCACTTTGCCGGGCGACGGAGTGAAATTTTTGTAAGGATCTTCGGCGTTCACGCGGAATTCAATGGCGTGATAGCGTGCTTTCACATCGTCCTGAGTAAAGGAAAGCTTTTTGCCGGCCGCAACCAGGATCTGTTCTTTCACCAGGTCGATACCCGTCACTTCTTCCGTGACCGTATGCTCAACCTGAATGCGGGTGTTCATTTCCATGAAATAAAACTTCTTGGCCTTTTCGTCGTAAAGGAACTCGAGCGTTCCGGCGCTGTTATAGCCTACCGCCTTGGCGGCTTTGACGCCGGCTTCGCCGAGCGCTTTGCGCTCGTCGGGCGTAAGCACCGGACAGGGCGACTCTTCCACCAGTTTCTGATGGCGGCGCTGAATACTGCAATCGCGCTCGCCGAGATGCACCACGTTGCCGTGGTTGTCGCCGATGACCTGCACTTCAACGTGGCGCGCAGACTCGATATATTTTTCCATGAACACATCGGGATTTCCGAAGGCGCTGCCGGCTTCGGCGCTGGCCATCATAAAGCCCTGAGCCAGACTGACGTCGTTATGCGCCACGCGCATCCCTTTTCCGCCGCCGCCTGCAACCGCTTTAATGAGAACCGGATAGCCCATTTTGTGAGCCAGTTCTAAAGCCTCTTCCTTCGTCGAAAGAACACCGTCGCTGCCGGGCGTGATCGGCACGCCGGCTGCCTTCATCGTATCGCGCGCAATCGCTTTATCGCCCATCTGGCGGATAACTTCCGGCGTCGGGCCGATGAAAGTGATGTTGCAGCTCCGGCAGATTTCGGCGAAGTGCGCGTTCTCGGCCAGAAAACCGTAGCCGGGATGAATGGCGTCCACGTCAGCCACTTCGGCGGCGCTGATAATGTTGGCCATTTTGAGATAGCTCTGGGTGGCGGAAGCCGGTCCGATACAAATGGCTTCGTCGGCCATCTGGACGTGGAGCGATTCCGCATCGGCCTCTGAATAAACCGCAACCGCTTTGATTCCCAGCTCTTTACAGGCCCGGATAATCCGCAGCGCGATCTCGCCACGATTGGCAATCAGTATTTTTTCAAACATAGAAACCCTTTGGGTTAAATCCGAAATC
>Ga0209099_1003235_pt1 | contig 13409 bp, 7 predicted proteins | sample AD_JPNHW2_MetaG_FD_184430 | JGI IMG/M metagenome (GOLD analysis project Ga0209099, IMG submission 184430) | Active sludge microbial communities of municipal wastewater-treating anaerobic digesters from Japan - AD_JPNHW2_MetaG (SPAdes) (version 2) | ecosystem: Engineered > Bioreactor > Anaerobic >...
CAATGGAGGCAACTCACGCTTCCACACGACTGGAGCATTGAAGGTGACTTCAGCGATAAAAACCCGGCCACACCTGGAGGCGGAGCTTTGCCCGGCGGGACAGGCTGGTACCGTAAGACTTTCAGCATCCCTCAACCAGAGGAAGGCAAACTGTTCTTTATTGAATTTGACGGCGTTTACCGCAACAGTGAGGTCTGGATAAATGGCCAGTACCTTGGTAAAAGGCCATACGGCTATTCTTCGTTCCGGTACGAACTTACGCCTTTCCTCAAATTAGGCAATCAACCCAACGTCATCGCCGTGAAGGTGGACAACTCTGACCAGCCTAACTCACGATGGTATTCAGGATCAGGCATATACAGGAATGTGTGGCTTGTTACAACCGGCATAATAGCTGTCGATCACTGGGGCACTTTCGTTACAACTCCCAGCGTTGATGAAAAAAGTGCCGATGTTGCATTGCAAGTGAGTATCAGAAACTTACCCGGAAGCACAGAAGTGATTAGTCTGAAATCAGAGATATTTAGTCCTGATAATCAACTGGTTGCAACTGCCGTATTACCAAAAGTAAAACTTCAGAAAGGACAAACCATTGTCAATCAGAAGCTCCGGGTCAGTAATCCGGTATTGTGGTCGGTTGACAAACCGATATTATACAAAATGGTTACCACGTTGTTTACCAAAGCCGGAATTCTCGATGAATACGAGACACCTTTTGGTATCAGGTCATTTGAGTTCACTGTTGAAAAAGGTTTCTTCCTTAATGGAAAACCATTGAAGATCAAAGGTGTATGTAACCATCATGATCTTGGTTGCCTGGGATCTGCCATTAACACCCGGGCACTGGAAAGGCAACTTGAACTGCTCAAAGAAATGGGTTGCAACGGTATCCGCACTTCGCACAATCCCCCTGCACCTGAGCTGCTCGACCTTTGCGACAGAATGGGTTTCATTGTAATGGACGAAGCATTTGATATCTGGAAAAGGCAGAAAACGCCTTTTGATTACGGCAAAGATTTCGATGAGTGGCACAAACGTGACATTCAGGACATGGTACTGCGCGATCGCAACCATCCAAGCATCTTTATGTGGAGTATCGGAAACGAAGTCTGGGAACAGGGCGATACCAACGGAACCATCATCGGGCGCGAACTCGCAGGCTTAGTGCGCGAACTGGACAAAACGCGGCCCATTACATCAGCCTGTAACGATCCGTATCCCAGCAACTTCATCATCAAATCCGATGCCCTCGACCTGATAGGCTTCAATTACCACCACCAGGATTTTGCCAAATTTCCAGAAACATATCCCGGTAAAAAATTTATTGGCAGCGAGACAACATCAGCGCTGGCAACCCGCGGATACTATGATATGCCGGCTGACTCTATACGCCGGTGGCCGCTCAGATGGGACATCCCTTTCAACGATGGAAATGACGACCTTTCCTGTTCGGCTTACGACAATTGTTCAACACCCTGGGGAACAACCCATGAGGAAAGTTGGAAGATCATCAAGAAATACGATTTTCTGTCAGGAATGTACATCTGGACCGGTTTTGACTACATTGGCGAGCCTACCCCATACCCATGGCCTGCCCGTAGTTCCTATTTCGGCATCCTTGACCTCTGCGGTTTCCCGAAAGACTCTTATTACATGTACCAGAGCGAATGGACCGATAAGCCCGTTCTTCATATCCTTCCTGACTGGAACATTGAAAAAACTGTCAAACATTTGAAGCCCGGCCAGTTGGTGGATGTTTGGGCATACTCTAGCTGTGAAGAAGTAGAACTTTTCCTTAACGGACGTTCGTTGGGGACTGACCGTAAAACCGGCGATGACCTGCATTTTGCGTGGAAAGTTCCTTATGAACCGGGTACCTTAAAGGCTATCGGCAGGACAAAAGGCAAGGAAACCCTGACCACTGAAATCAAAACTGCCGGATTACCTGCGAAGATCAACCTTATTGCTGACCGCAAAACTATCAAAGCCGACGGGCAAGACCTGTCGTATGTTACGGTTCAGGTAACTGATAAAGACAATAATCCTGTACCTTATGCTAACAACCTGGTTTACTTCGCGTTGCAGGGTGATGCCACGATTGCCGGCACTGATAACGGCAACCCACTAAGTATGGAATCATTCAAATCACACGAAAAAAGGGCATTCAACGGCAAATGCCTCCTGGTGATCAAGTCCGGTGACACCGCCGGAACTGTCAAAATCACAGCTACTTCCGAAGGATTATTGCCTGCCACCACCGAAATCAACATCAAACTTTGAAAAAGATGAAAAAACTCCTTTTCCTGCTGCTCTTTGTATTGCCTGTTATAGGTTTTACCCAAAAATTCGATCTGGCAAAAACGCCTCCCATGGGCTGGAATAGCTGGAACACGTTTGCCTGCGATATCAACGAAGAGTTGATCAGGAATACTGCCGATGCCATGGTTTCAACCGGCATGAAAGACGCCGGCTATATCTATATCAACATCGACGATTGCTGGCATGGCGAGCGCGACAACCAGGGTTTCATTCATGAAGATGCCAAAAGGTTTCCTTCAGGCATGAAAGCTCTCGCCGACTATGTGCATTCGAAAGGCCTAAAAATAGGCATCTACAGCGATGCCGGCACACAAACATGCGGTGGCCGTCCGGGAAGTCGCGGGCACGAATACCAGGATGCCATTACCTATGCCGGTTGGGGTATCGACTACCTGAAGTACGACTGGTGCAGCACCGGTGAACTGAATGCTGCCGAAGCATACATAACGATGCGTGATGCCATCTTTGTAGCAGGCAGGCCTGTGGTATTCAGCATTTGCGAATGGGGTGAGAACAAACCCTGGACCTGGGCAAAAGATGTGGGCCACCTGTGGCGAACTACGGGTGATATTCACAATTGCTGGGATTGCGTTATGGGCTACGGCACATGGTCGAAACTGGGAGTACTTGCCATCCTCGACAAACAGGCCGATCTCAGGAAATATGCCGGCCCCGGCCATTGGAACGACCCTGACATGCTCGAAGTTGGCAACGGGATGAGCTATACCGAAGACCGTGCTCATTTTTCGCTCTGGTGTATGCTGGCAGCCCCGCTGATATCAGGTAACGACATACGCAACATGACGAAGGAAACGCTCGAAATACTTACCAACAAGGAAGCCATTGCTATAAACCAGGACGAACTCGGAGTGCAATGTTTCAAAATGTACGACAAAGGGGATTTTGAAGTATATGCCAAGCCGCTGAGCAACAACGAACTGGCATTGTGCTTTTTAAACAGGGGCGAAACTCCATTTACTTTCAGCTTCGACTGGAAAAATTACCCGGTATATGACGGCGTTTCCGGTAAAAACTATGATTTCGCAAAAACAGAATACCGCCTGCGCGACTGCTGGCTTAAACAGGATGCCGGAACTACAGCGGTACCTCTCAAAGCGACTTTGCAGCCTCATGATGTAATATTAATGAGGCTTACGCCCAAAAAATAATCATGAAGTGTTTGAATAATCACCCCGTAAATACGAGTAATTATGAAAAGAATACTGATTGTCCTGATTCTTGCCTTTGCTTATCAATTGTTGTATGCACAGGCGCCATTCAGCAGGGGCGTTAATCTTACCGGCTGGTTTCAGGCTTCCAGCCCGAGAAAAATACAATTCAGGAAGTTTACCAAAAAAGATTTCAGCGACATTAAAAGCCTGGGCTGTGATGTGATCAGGCTGCCTATCAATCTTCATGCAATGACCAATGGCGCTCCAAACTACACCATTGACCCGATTTTCTTCTCATTTCTCGATTCTACCGTCAACTGGGCTGAAGACCTGAACCTCTACCTCATGATCGATAACCATACTTTCGATCCGGCCACTTCAACCGATCCACAGATCGGGCAGGTGCTTGTGAAAGTGTGGCCGCAGATCGCCCAGCGTTACAAGGATCGTTCGGATTACATCCTGTATGAAGTGCTGAATGAGCCGCACGGCATCACCAACCAGTTATGGGGTGATATTCAGCAGGATGTGATAGATGCCATCAGGGTTGTTGACACAAAGCACACCATTGTTGTCGGGCCTTCCAGTTACAACAGCTATAACGATCTGAACCAAATGCCGGTTTATACTGACAATAACCTGCTATACACGTTCCACTTCTACGATCCATTTATGTTTACCCACCAGGGTGCCAGCTGGAATACGCCTTCGATGGTATCACTTGCCGGTGTGCCTTTCCCTTACAATGCTGCCACTATGCCGCCCTGCCCGCCCGACCTGGTCGGCACCTGGGTTGAACAGGCGCTGAACCAGTATCCTTCGCAGGGAAACGTAGCCTATGTGCAATCGCTGCTCGATATAGCCGTCAATTTCAGAAACTCACGCAATATCAACATATTCTGCGGCGAATTCGGGGTTTATATTCCCAACAGCGATACCTCTGACAGGGTTTACTGGTATGGTGTGGTAAAAGATTACCTCGAAGCCAACAATATTCCATGGACAATCTGGGACTACAAAGGATCGTTCGGGCTATTTGAAAAAGGTTCGCACGAAATTTTTGAATCTGACCTGAATGTGCCACTGCTCAATGCCCTTGACCTCAATGTGCCCGAACAACACTCCTACATGATGCTGCCCGACAGTGTGGGTTTCAGGATCTACGATGATTATATTGAACAAGGCATCGAAGATGTAACCTATTCATCCACAACACTCGATTACTATTCAACGCTTTTCCCTAACAACGATCATTACTGTATTTACTGGTCAGGCGGAGCGCAGTACACCACCATTGCCCTGGATTTTGTCCCCGACAGGGATCTTTCACAACTGGTCAGTTCAAATTATGCACTTGATCTGATTATCAGGGGAAATGTATCGGATATAAAGATTGATGCCCGCTTTCTTGACACCAAGACCGACGACCCGGAAGATCATCCATGGCGAATGCGCACAACTTTCCAGGATAGCTCCCCGCCCTGGGACAAGCGGTGGCACCACCTGCATATCCCCTTGAGCAACTTCACAGAGCAGGGCGCATGGGATAACGGATCATGGTTCAATCCCGAAGGCAAATTCGACTGGACAGCCATCGATCGTTTTGAAATTGTGGCTGAACATAACTCAATGGATAGCAAGGAAGTATGGTTTGATAACATCATCATCACTGACCAGGACACGGCAACAGTGCTTGAAAAGGGAACGCTCGGAATTCAGCCGGGAACTTCATTGGAGGGAAACAACGCTTTCTCGGTTTTTCCAAACCCTATGAGGAATGAAACACTTATCCGTTATTCACTGGATGAAAATACCAATGTAAGTTTGTCAGTTTTCACCCTGGCTGGCAGGAAAGTCACTGACCTGGTTAACAGGGAGCAGATTAAAGGCGATTATGATGTTACATGGCGGGGTAAGGACTCGACAGGTAACCGGGTAGCGCCCGGCATATACCTTTGCAGGATGATCACCGCGAAGAGCAGTTCGTATGTTAAAATTATCGTTGAATAAGTGCGCTAAAAATACGCATCTTATTAATATTTAGTTATTTACCAGGTTCTTTTATTGAATATTTAGATAAACACCCTTGCTCCGTGTTCATAGCTTTCGCGCAGTTCTTTGGGTGTACAACCTTTCTTCTTTCTGAAAATCCGGTTAAAATTCGAGATATTGTTGAAACCGCAATCGTAAGCAATTTCGCTTATCGACTGAGTTGTTTCAATGAGCAGCCGTGATGCATGGCCCAGGCGGATATCGGTAAGGCTGTCGATAAAAGTCATGCCGGTCCTCAGCTTGAAGAATCGGCTGAAGGCTGACTCGGTCATGTTGGTGAGTTTTGAAACTTCGGCAAGTGAAATCTGTTTCTGGAAACTCTGGTGCGTATAAGCCATCACTTTCTCTATACGACGGCTGTTATAGGTGTTTTTCTCAATATTGTTGAAGGTGGAATCGCTCAGCACCTTGTAGTTTCTCGAAATAGAAAGGTCATGCAAAATCGACATCAGTTCAAGCACTGAATCGAAGCCCTGCTTTTTGCCGAGTCCCAGTATGCGAGGTGCCAATTCGCGCGTGGTTGACGGCGAAAATAAAATACCTCTGGACGACTTTTCAAGCATATTCCTGATAAAGCTCAACTGGTTCTTTCTGAGAAACTTATCATCAAAAAAATCGCGATGAAACTGAATTGTCACTTCCGTGACCTGGCCTTCTTTAAATCCATCGCCAAACCATGCATGTTGAAGGTTGGGGCCCACAAGAACCAGTTCAAGATCGCCGATCTCCTCGATATGGTCACCAATCACACGCTTTGCCCCCGGACCGTTCAGAATCAGGTTAAGTTCGATTTCTTCGTGGTAATGCAACGGGAAATCAAAATCCTTCTTTTTCCTTGAAAAGATCGTAAAGCAGTCGGCTTGCGTGAGTGGGGTAATTTCCCTCAGAATATTGTCTCGCATATATTTTTGTCTGTAGAAATCCGTAAAATGATCACTTTCAATGCTGAAGTAATATGCCGTTACCGCCAATCTCCACTTTTAGTATCTGATGGTTCACGATAAATCAATGGCATAAATACTACCATAAAAGTATAAATAAATCTGATATCACAATAGTTCTGAAAAATCTTAGATTAATAAAGCATTTAAAATATATCACACATAGAACTTTCCGTTTGATTCCAATAAAAAGTATTTTATAAGGATAAAAAAGTATTAATCAAAATTGGCGTTCGATACTGATCTTTACATAAAAGAAATCCGCCTGCTTTTTAAGCGTAAGGTTCTTTTTAGCAACCTCTTACAAACCATCAGAGCAAATACCTCACACTGTCATGGCCAAAACCATCTCATTGATTTCGGCATTTTTCCTGATACTGACCTTATACGCGAATGCCCAGCCTGCTTTTGTGAAAACTGAAGGCGGCAAATTTACACTCAACGGGCAACCCTACTATTATATCGGAACAAATTTCTGGTACGGGACAATCCTCGCCATGAAAAACGCGCCCGGCAACCGCGAAAGGCTGATCAGGGAGCTTGATTTCATGAAAAACACCGGCATTGACAACCTGCGGATACAGGTAGGTGCCGAAGGGCCTGACGGAGAACCATTCAGGGTAACGCCCACGCTACAGCTTGCTCCCGGAAAATACAACGAAGAAATGCTCGACGGCCTCGACTTCCTCCTTTCGGAAATGGGTAAACGGGGGCAACATGCCATACTATTTCTGAATAACAGCTGGGACTGGTCAGGCGGATTTTCGCAATACCTCAACTGGAACGGATATGGCCCTATCCCCTATCCCATGGTGAAGCCTAATACATGGCCGCAGTTCATGAAATTTTCAGGTCAGTTTCTCCATTGCGAAAATTGCATCCGGCAATATCATGAATTTGTGAGGTTTATCATCACACGCACCAACAAATACACCGGACTTAAGTACACGGATGATCCCGCCATCATGACCTGGGAAATCGGCAACGAACCACGTGCTTTTTCAGATGAAAATATTCCCGCACTCGAAAAAATGATCAGCGAAACTGCCGCTCTCATCAGGCAACTCGACGGCAATCACCTTGTGACAACAGGCACCGAAGGGCAATGGGGATGCGAAGGATCGCTTGAGGTTTTCGAACGGATTCATGGTCTGAAAGATATTGACTACCTCACCATGCACATCTGGCCTAAAAACTGGAGCTGGCTTGATGTGAAGGACATTCCCGGTACCATAAAGGCAAGTATTGTGAAAACCAACAAGTACATGAATGACCACATTGAAGTCGCCCGCCGGCTAAATAAACCACTGGTACTTGAAGAATTCGGCCTCCCCCGCGACAAGCACGGCTACACACCTGAGGAGAGCACTAAATGCCGCGACAAGTATTACGCCAATGCTTTCAAGCAGGTAGTTGACCATGCCAAACGCGGCGATGTGCTGGCCGGCGCCAATTTCTGGGGCTATGCAGGTGAAGGCCGCCCAAAAAATCTCTACTGGAAACCGGGAGATGACTACCTCGGCGACCCTCCAAACGAAGAACAGGGGCTGAATTCAGTTTTCAACACTGATTCTTCGGTTTCACTCATCGGAAATTTTAACCTTAAATTACAGAAGTCTTTAAAAGCCCATTGTCATGAAGTTAACAAGTAGCCTGATCGTAGCTGCTATTTTGCTGACATCCTGCAAGCTGCAGTCGAATACCGGCGTTAAACCTGCTGATAACCAGGCCACAACGGAGACCATTCAGCTTCTTAGCAGGATGTATAAGCTCACTGAGAAAGGCATTATGATCGGGCATCAGGACGACCTATCATATGGTATCGGATGGATCGCCCCCAAAGGAAAATCTGATGTTTTCAGCGTTTGTGGCGACTACCCGGCAGTATTTGGCTGGGACCTCGGACACCTTGAAACCGGTGCAGCCTTCAATCTCGACTCAGTGCCTTTTGGCAGCATGAAAGGCTGGGCGGCTGATGTAAATGCTTTTGGCGGAATAAACACTTTCAGCTGGCATCTGAACAACCCCGTAAACGACAGCAGTGCCTGGAATTTTTCAACCAAAGAAACCGTTAAAAGCATACTTCCCGGCGGTGAAAAAAATGAAAAATACACACAATGGCTGGATGCCGTAGCCGATTTTTTCGCTTCCCTCAAAGACTCCAGCGGAAAACCTATCCCTGTGATCTTCAGGCCTTTTCATGAACAAAGCGGCGACTGGTTCTGGTGGGGAAAAAAACATTGCACTTCAGAAGAATTTGTTGAACTATGGCGTTTCACCTTCAAGTATCTCACCGAAACCAAACAGGTCCACAACCTGCTTTTCGCTTTCTCGCCTTCGGATGATTTCCGCAACAAGGCCGATTTCATGGAACGGTATCCCGGCGACCAATACGTTGACATCATTGGCTTTGATATTTACCAGATGCCATCGCAGGGCAACAAACAATTTGCAGAAAAGCTCAGCAACAAGCTCAAGATACTGGCTCAGGTTGCCAAAGACAACAGTAAACTGCCCGCGATCACCGAAATCGGGTATGAGCAAATTCCTTATCCTGCCTGGTGGACAGAAGTCCTGTGGCCTGCAATTAAGGGTTCGGGGATGTCGTATGCGCTGTTCTGGAGGAACGCAGCTAACCGTCCTAACCATTTCTACGCTCCCTACCCTGGGCAACTAAGCGAAAAAGATTTCGTGGAGTTTTTCAAAATACCTGAGACACTTTTCCGCAGCGACATCAACAAATAAAACATTGCAACTAATTATAACAAAATACCGCGATAATGAATACTTCATTTTCCAGCAGGTTTAATAAACTTACCGAAGACTACGAAAAGCTGATCACTCGCAGAAACAAGATCATTGAACCAGGCAACGGCATCATCAACAGGTTTGAATTTCCGGTGCTTACCGCGGCTCACATCCCTCTTTTCTGGCGTTACGACCTCAATCCTGCTGACAATCCCCTGCTGCTTGAACGTATCGGCATGAATGCCACATTCAATTCCGGCGCTATCAAACACAACGGGAAATATCTTCTTATTGCAAGGGTTGAAGGTTATGACCGCAAATCGTTTTTTGCTGTAGCTGAAAGTCCTAACGGCATTGATAATTTCCGCTTTCGCGATTATCCGGTGATAATGCCCGAAACTGATGATCCTGATACCAATGTTTACGACATGCGCCTGGCAAGGCACGAAGACGGATGGATATACGGCACCTTTTGCACCGAACGCAAAGATCCCAATGCACCAAAGCATGACCTGAGTTCAGCCGTTGCCGCCACAGGCATTGCCCGAACCCGTGACTTCGATACATGGGAAAGGCTTCCCGACCTGAAATCGGCAAGCCAGCAGCGCAACGTGGTGCTGCATCCGGAGTTTGTCAATGGCAAGTATGCTTTTTATACCCGTCCGCAGGACGGATTTATTGATGCCGGATCAGGCGGTGGAATCGGTTGGACGCTGATTGACGATATCACCAATGCCGAAGCCAGGAATGAGGTAATCATCGATCACCGCTATTATCATACCATCAAGGAACTAAAGAACGGCGAAGGCCCTCATCCCATCAGGACTCCGAAAGGCTGGCTGCATCTGGCCCACGGCGTTCGCGGCTGTGCTGCGGGCCTGCGTTATGTGCTGTATATGTACATGACGGCACTCGATGATCCTGCCAGGGTAATTGCCCAGCCAGGAGGCTATTTCATGGCTCCCGAAGGCGAAGAACGCATCGGCGATGTATCAAATGTACTGTTCTCAAACGGCTGGATTGCCGATGACAACGGGACTGTTTTCATCTATTATGCCTCTTCCGACACCCGTTTACATGTTGCTGTATCGAGCATCGAAAAACTCACTGACTACTGCCTCCACACCCCGGCTGACGGTTTCAGGTCGGCAAAATCAGTGCAGTCAATAATCAGCCTGATAAAAAAGAACAAAGAATACACTTCAAAATAACAGGACGGGAAAATCCCGCAGCCCACTCAATTAATCTAATTGCAACCACCAGCAGCAGTTGCTTCTAATGCAAAACTTCAATATGACGACAGTAAAACTCAATTTAAAAGAAAAAGTTGGTTATGGCTTCGGCGACATGGCCTCTTCAATGTTCTGGAAGATTTTCGGAATGTATTCGTTGTTTTTCTACACCGATGTGTTTGGAATTACAGCAGCCGCAGCAGGTACAATGTTCCTGGTTGCCAGGCTCTGGGATTCGTTTTTCGATCTTGGAGTGGGTATCATAGCCGATCGCACACGCACTCGCTGGGGCAAATACCGCCCTTACCTGCTCTGGTTCGCCATACCCTTTGCAGTGATGGGTGTAATCACCTTTTTTGTACCCTCTTTCGGGCAAACCGGCAAACTTATTTACGCTTACATCACTTATTCATTGATGATGATCGTTTACTCGCTCATCAATGTTCCTTATGCTTCGTTGCTCGGCGTCATGTCGCCGGATCCGAAAACCCGCAATGTGTTGTCGTCGTTTCGCATGAGCTTTGCTTTTATCGGCAGTTTCATCACTTTCATGCTGTTGCAGCCTTTGGTTGATTTCTTTGCCAAAACGTTTGATACTGAGAGTTTTGAAAAAGCCAAAACACTTGCCGAGCATACTGTGGGATCATCAGTAAGCAATTCTCCGATTGGCTGGACACTGGGTGTGGCCTCCATTGGCGTGCTTTGCGCAATACTGTTTTTCCTCTGTTTCAGTTTTACCCGCGAACGCGTGGAAGCAGCCAATAAGGAAGAAAATGAGAATGTTTCAGTAAAGCAGGACCTCAAACACCTGCTTCACAATTCGCCCTGGTGGATACTCGTAGGTACCGGGCTTGCTGCGCTGCTGTTTAATGCCGTTCGCGACGGTGTGGCTATCTATTATTTCCGCGATTATGTAGGAAGTACATACCAGGTGCCGTTTTTTGGCTGGGATATGGCAACCATCTATTTCCTGGTTGGCCAGGCTGCAAATATTGTGGGAGTAGTGCTTGCACCTTCGGTTTCGGCAAAGTACGGCAAACGCAAAACCTATATGCTGGCCATGCTCATCGCATCTGTCCTGAGCGTTGTTTTCTTCATGATACCCAATGACATTACCTGGATATTGATTCTGCAGGTTCTTATCTCAATCTGCGCCGGCTATGTGCTGCCACTACTCTGGAGTATGTTTTCCGATATAGTTGACTACCAGGAATATAAAACCAACCGCCGTGCATCAGGGCTTATTTTCTCTTCGTCATCCATGTCGCAAAAACTGGGCTGGGCATTTGGTGCCGCCCTTGGTGGATGGATTCTTGCCATTTTCAAATACAACCCGGAAATTATGCAACAATTGCCTCAGACAATTTTTGGTGAACGCCTGATGCTCAGCATCTTCCCGGCAATCTGCGCTCTACTTGCCGTGATCGGTATGATGTTTTACCCGCTGACAGAGAAAAAGGTAAAAGAAATCTCAGAAGAACTTGAAATAAGAAGAAAAAAGTAACCAGGCTATGAAGTACGGATTTTTCGATGATGTCAACCGCGAATATGTAATCACAGATCCGCGAACACCCTGGCCATGGATAAACTATCTGGGTACTGAAGATTTCTTCAGTCTGATCTCAAATACTGCCGGTGGCTACTCGTTTTATAAAGACGCCAAATTCAGGCGTATAACACGTTACCGTTACAACAACGTGCCCATGGATGCCGGCGGTAAGTATTTCTATATCAATGATGAAGGATTGATATGGAGCCCCGGCTGGAAACCCTGCAAAACAGAACTTGACCGCTATGAATGCCGTCACGGTATAAACTACACGAGTATCAGCGGGAAGAAAAACGGTATCGAATGCAGCGTTCTCTACTTTGTGCCCCTGAATACATGGGCAGAAGTTCAGAAACTTACGCTGAAAAACACGACTGACAAGGTTAAGAAGCTGAAAGTATTCTCTTTCATAGAATGGGCGCTGTGGAACGCCGCCACTGACATGGAAAACTTCCAGCGCAATTTTTCTACCGGTGAAGTGGAAATTGAAGGCTCGGTGATCTATCACAAAACCGAATACAAGGAGCGCCGCAACCACTTTGCCTATTATTCGGTCAACGCAGCTGTTCAGGGTTTTGAGACTGACCGCGAAACATTCTTCGGATTATACAACGGTTTTGATGAGCCACAGACTGTGCTCGAAGGCGCTCCCCGCAATTCGGAAGCCCACGGCTGGTCGCCCATAGCTTCACATTACCTTGAAGTGACCCTGCAACCCGGAGAATCGAAAGATTTCATCTTTATTTTGGGTTATGTCGAGAATGCGGATGATGAAAAATGGGAAAGCAAAAACATCATCAACAAAACCAATGCAAAAGCCACCATTGCCCGCTTTGATACAGCAGCGAAAGTGGATGCTGCCCTGGCTGAACTACGCACCTATTGGGATAACCTGCTCGGAGTTTTCACCCTTCAATCAGGTGAAGAAAAACTCGACCGCATGGTAAATATCTGGAACCAGTACCAGTGCATGATCACATTCTGTTTCTCGCGCTCAGCATCATTTTTCGAAAGCGGTATTGGCCGTGGTATGGGCTTCCGCGACTCCAACCAGGACCTTGCCGGTTTTGTTCACCAGATTCCCGAAAGGGCAAGAGAGCGGATTATCGATATTGCTTCAACTCAGTTCCCTGACGGTGGTTGTTATCATCAGTATCAGCCACTTACAAAAAAAGGCAATAACGAAATAGGCCAGGGATTCAACGATGATCCTATGTGGCTGATCTTCGGGACAGTGAGTTACCTGAAAGAAACCGGTGACTTCAGTATTCTTGATGAACCAGTTCCGTACGATAATGTCCCGGGCTCAGAAGTATCACTTTTCGAGCACCTTACCGTGTCATTCGATCACGTGATCAACAATCTCGGGCCTCACGGACTGCCTTTGATTGGCCGC
>Ga0209099_1003236_pt1 | contig 13409 bp, 12 predicted proteins | sample AD_JPNHW2_MetaG_FD_184430 | JGI IMG/M metagenome (GOLD analysis project Ga0209099, IMG submission 184430) | Active sludge microbial communities of municipal wastewater-treating anaerobic digesters from Japan - AD_JPNHW2_MetaG (SPAdes) (version 2) | ecosystem: Engineered > Bioreactor > Anaerobic...
CTAACAAGGTATTGCCGCAATGGGGGGTAAAGTGCTTCTATGAAACTTTTGTGCTTAAACAAACGGTAGTACATCTATTGAACTTTGGTGCTGAAAATCCCCCACTGCGGCAATACCCGAACCGTTACCGCCAAGTGTAGGAAACAGAAACGACAGACAGAAAATTGAAAAGTAAACCATTGTGAAAGGACAGAAAAACGAAATATTGACAAGACCAGAGAGCCGACACTCATGCCGACCCGATGTTTTTTATTTTTTCCCCACCGCACATTTTTTAAAACAATTGCCGACCCACATTGCGCACATTGCCAAAGCCCCACAAGCCAACACTGAACCCAAAGCTTTGTCAAAGAGTGCAATTTTGCCGACTCACAAGATTTTTGTACTTTTATCAGAATTTTAAAATATTGTAATTTAATGAATTGGGACAAAATAAACATAACAAAACAAGACGGTGAAGTTGTTGAAGCTCAAGCCCCAATTATTATTTCTGCCAGCCGTTCAACAGACATCCCAGCTTTTTATTCAGATTGGTTTATTCAAAGAATCCAAGCAGGATATGTAAAATGGAAAAATCCTTTTAATGGTGTTCCATTATATGTTTCATTCAATAAAGCAAGACTAATCATATTCTGGTCAAAGAATCCAAAACCAATGCTAAAACATTTGGACTATTTGGATGAAAGAATTAGAAATTACTATTTTCAATATACTTTAAATGACTATGACATTGAGAAACTTGAACCCAATGTCCCCAATGTTCAATCAAGAATTGAAACATTCACAGAATTATCGGAACGTATTGGAAAAGGTAAAGTTATTTGGCGTTTTGACCCATTGATTCTAACTGAGAAAATGGGTGTTAATGAACTTTTGAAAAAAGTAGAAAATATTGGTAATCAATTGAAAAACCATACTGAAAAAATGGTTTTCAGCTTTGCCGATATTAAGTTATACAAAAAGGTTCAAAACAATCTCAGAAAAAACGCTATAAATTATCAGGAGTTCAACGAGGGTCGTATGAATGAATTTGCAGCAGGTCTTCAACAATTAAATAAAACATGGAAATTTGAAATCGGAACCTGTGCTGAAAAGATTCCATTAGAAAAATATGGTATAATTCATAATAAATGCGTTGATGATGATTTAATGATAAAACTTTTTCCACACGATAAAATATTAATGGATTTTTTAGGAGTAAAAATTACTCCCCCTGACATCTTTAATCCAAAAGGTGGTATTGAAAAAAAGAAAAACAATAAAGACAAGGGACAACGCGAATTTTGCGGATGTATTTTCAGTAAAGATATTGGAGAGTACAACACATGCCCGCATCTTTGCGAATATTGCTATGCAAACGCTTCAAAAGAAATTGCTCTTGCAAATTGGAAGCAACATAAACAGAACCCAAATAATGAAATGATTAAAGGAGAATAGGTATGGCGAAATTTCAACATAGATTACCGATAAGGAATGATTTGACTAGACTACAAAGATTAGCAATTGATGATGATAATCCAATTATAGTTACAGGCGTACCAGGTTCTGGTAAAACAGTTGTTGCTGTTTATCGTGTTGCTAGATTGACAGGAAATTCAATACTTTTTACTTATACTCGTATGCTAACAGTAGCAATTAAGGGTTCAGTAAATGAAAACTTGAAGGAAGCTTCTAATAAGGTAGCCTCAATTTATGAATGGTTTTGGTCAAGGTGTAATATCCTACTTGGAGAAATAATAAATAATGATACAGAAATTCAGAATAGTTTACAAAATAATAATATAAGGTTTGATGAATTAATTTTTGATGAAGCTCAAGATTTGCCAATTACGCTCTACTCTGCATTTAATCGGTATTCTAACAAAATTTCAATTGGGGCTGATGAAGCACAACTTGTATTTAGTAATGGGTGCACAGAATTGGAGCTAACGAATTTATTTATAAATCACAATTCACATGAACTTGACCAAAACCACAGAAACACTTTTGAAATTTTTGATTTTGCTCGCTTTATAGTTCCTGAAAATGAAAGAGCTCAAAATCCGCCAATGCTAGACAAATTAAAAAATGAAAGAAGAGGAGACAAGCCACTTATAGTTATTCATAATGATTTAGTAGAGATTAAGAATGTTTTTAAACAAATTCTTCTTGATAATATTGGCGGGAACATTGGTATATTACTAATCCACAGAGAAGATGTTGACGTTTATTATAAATTTATTAAAAATGATATTGCTAAAGAACCTGATTCAAAAGCGATAGACTGCTGTTATTACTACGGAGGTATGCCTAGACCAGAAAGAAATCAAGTTGAAAATAACTTGAAAAATATATTGGTAACCACTTTTAAATCCGCAAAAGGAATGGAATTCGATACCGTAATTATTCCTGAATTTCAACTTTTAACAAATGAATTTAAAACACAATATTTTGTAGGATGTACAAGAGCAAAATCAAATCTTTTTATTTTTACTAAATCATCATTGCCAGAAGTGGCAATTAATAATATTCCTGTGGAAAAATACCTTAAACAGGATAATAGAAAACAGACAAGTAATTTTAGTAATGCAGACGATTTACCTTTTTAACTTAAATAAAAATGGTTGCAAAAAAAACATCTAGTAAAAAAGGTTCAGTTAAACAAGAACCTTTGCCAGCTGAACAAAATCAACTCACGAATCTTTTTGAACAAACAAGCATTGTTGAAGAAGCTAAAATTAAATATGAACCAGTGAAATACTTTATCCAACTTCATATTTCTAACTTGTATGATTGTATTTCTTCAGCATTAATAGTTCCTTCATCATACATTAATGACCGTACAAATGATGATATTCAATCTAAATATCCTAAATGTTTAGTGATATCTAAAGGATTTATTGATTCATTTGATAGTAGTCAATGTTTGGTTGAAATTTCATTGAAAAAGGATGAGATTGTTAAAGAAAAAGATATATTTCTTATATATAAGCCCTTACCTATTTCAAGAATTAAAAAAATTGTTGTTTCTGATAATGATGTAAAAGAGAAAATTATCAAAACTACATTATCTCAGGATGTTGGCTATATTCCTGATTCATTTATAACTTTTATTGATGAAAAAATTAAAAAAATTGAATTTACAGAGATTAAATGTGACGAAATAATTGATTTAAAAAAGGAATCTGAAATTTTTGATAGATTACTTGGATTGTTTGCATTCATGAAGAATCAACAATTTTATTATTTTCATAAAACAAATATACTTTCAAATTACTCAGAGCATTTTTTAGAAGCTTTTTCTTTAATAAATAGTGAAATAGAAAAAAGTTTTGAAACGCAATTAAAACCTGATTTTATAAAAGCATTTCAAAAATTATTTGATTATAATAATTCTGATATTTCACAACCAAACTCATTTATTATCAATCATATTTATAACGGTGGACTTATAGATAACGATTTTATTAATAAATTCTTTGACACATTTCAAGATTCCATTTCAAATAAAAAGGAGCAAATTATTGATTTTAAGAATCAATTGTTAAGCCCTATTGGTAAAAAACAGGTATTGCCATACTTATTACAAATAAATGACAAGTTTTACAAAGTTGCATATTTATATATATATGGAAAAAAAGGTTCAAATGATAAAGAGAATTTAAAAAATTTAATTCAAGATGAATTAGTTTATTCTCAATCAGAGATTTGCTTAGCATTGTTAGGGTTGTATTATGGATATAAGCAGATAAGACCATATGAAAATATAACATTCAATAATTCAAAACTTATTAATGTTTTTGGAGATAAGTTTAATTTAAAATTCAAACTTGATCAAAAACTTGATTATATATTGATTGAGAGTTTGTATGAGTATATTTTTAATAATCATAAAGCTAATAAAGAAATTTTGGCGTATGAACCTAATATAAACTCAAACTCTTCAATGCCTAAACAAATTAAAAATGATAATGATTTTGAAATTGAGTTTGAAAAGAATGTATTTGGTTCAATATATTTTAGAATTAAAGTTTTAAGCGAATTTGATAAAATTTACAAACATCTCGTTTCTTATCCGGAAATTGTACCTGGTCACTTTCATATTATTAGTTATGTAAGAAAATATTATGATAAAACTCATTATTTAATACGTGATACTAATGGTATTATTTTCAAAAGTGAGTTATTGAAGCTGTTTGAAGATAATAAAATAAAAATTGGAAATTTTGAGCATTTTTATTCATGCATTGAACTCGATAAAAAATTCAATTTAAAATGACATTTTTAGAATATTTAGAAAATATTAATTCCTTTGGCACAGTTGAGGAGTCAAAGGTTTATATTTCAAAAAACTTTTTTGACATTCAATATAGTTATTACTCTTCTTCGTTTGATTACTTAGAAAGTCAAACATTACAGATTAATGAAATATTTCTTGACATTTTAGAAAAAGGGACATTAAGTGAACCATGCATTTTAACAAATGCTTTTATCGAATTATTAGCAGACTATTTTGAATTATTTAAATGTGTTGGCTCTTTACGTCAAATAGAAAATAAAATAGATGAAAATAGTAATCTTAAAAAACGTATTAAGGCTTCCCAACTATTTTTAAGAGTAAATGATGCCACAACTGAATATTTAAGCAGATTTGATGAAATAATTGGATTGCTTAAAGAAGCTCAAGAAGACGGTGATATTTCTTATAAATCTACAATTACTTTTATTAATTATTATTATACTTCAGTTTCATCATTCATTCGTTTAAACAGAAATGATCTTTTAGCAGAATTTGTTTCAAAAATCAATAATATTAAAAGCAAGTATGCATTTTTAACAGAATCGATTATTGAGCAGTTATTACAGATACCCTATGCTAATTTTAGATTTGATTTTACTGTTTTTTATAATAATATTTCAATCTTTATTAAATCAAAACTAGAGAAAGGAGTTTATAGTGATGATTTATCGCCTGAAATCAGTGACTATACCGACAAATTAAATGAAATAGAAGAAAAAAACTTTGTTAATATTAGAAACTTATCAGTAACTTACTTAATGAATTTAAGTAGTACTAAGAAAAACTTGCTAAAGGATAGATTAGATAATGGGTTGAAAATAATTGATGATGTAGATTTATTGTATGCATATTTTTTTTCATTCGGAAAAATGCATTACTCAAAAGTATATGAGGGAATTAATAAATTAAAACAGGAAATTGAAGGACGAAATGTTGCCTTATTTGATTGGGGTTGTGGTCAGGCATTAGCCTCTATGGTATTTTTTGAATTTATTCAAAAAAATAAATTAAAAGTAAATGTTGACAATCTAACACTTATAGAACCATCTGAATTAGCATTAAAAAGGGGGATTGCCCATATAAATTGTATATATCCACAAATTAAAAATTCTATTAAGCCAATTTGCAAAGGTTTAGACAGCGTTGACAATAAAGATCTAATTAACAATTCTCAAATCAAGTTACATCTTTTTTCAAATATAATTGACGTTCCGTTTTTTGACTTAAATCGGTTATGTCATAAAATAAAAGAATTAAAAGGTGAAAATTTGTTTTTATGTGTTAGTCCTGTTCTATCAGAAACTGGCAGAAAAATTCGTTTACGTAAGTTTAGTGATTTTTTTGCCGAAAATTTTGAAACCAAAAATATTTCAGAAACAATAAATACAAAAAAAGAGAATAAATGGAAATCCAACAATTGCCCATGTGTTAATTCAAAATCAAATCATACAAATGACAGTCATATTTGCTATAATGCATGGACAAGACATGAAATAATATTTAAGACTATAATTACATAATTCCAACTCATTTGCAAGCACATTGCCAAAGCCCCACGAGCCAACACTGAAACCAAAGCTTTGTCAAAGAGCTTGCAAAGCCAACTCACCGAAAGAAATTGTTTTAAAAAATTTGCCGACACTTAAAAAAATAAAAAACGCTGACACACGAGCCGACAGAAAAGACAAAAGTAAAATGACAATGACACGGAAATTGAATAATGACAATGGTTTACAAGACTGGAAGACAGAACACCAGGCGGTAACAGGCGGTATATTTTATTGCCGAGTTACCGGCAAGTTTAAAAAACCCAACTAATCAGCGTCAAAAAAAAATTTATTATGAATATACGGACACTGCTCGACTATAAAGATGGTTATTATAAAATCAATCGTGAAGAGAGAAACTTAGCAGCTATCTTTTATCATACACTCTTGCTTGGAGACAATCTCAAAGTATTTCTTGACACAATAGATTGTAAATTCCCTGTCGTAGACAGGGAAATGGGAATTTATTTTGAATATGCTTATATCCGTGACTTGTGGAATAATATCAGACAAGGCAATGATTTTAAACGCAAATTAATCCTTGACTTATTACAACCAAATAATAGAGAAGAATTAGAAAAAATGTCTGTCTTTGACTTCAATAAGTTCTTTGGTGCAGCAAGAGCATTATCTACAGAATATATTGCTAGTCCAGGAAATTGGAGTATAAGATATTTCAGCGAATACATTACAGACAATGCGGAATTCTTAAAAGTATGTAAATTCAAATGGTGTTTTAATGCAAAACCCGACATTGTAGTTCATACTTCAAATGATACAGCAATTTGTATCGAAGCAAAGTTTGAAAGTGGTGAAGGAAAATATCCTTCAAATGATATTGAGAAAGATATCTTCAATAAAAGGGACATTGCCCTTGTTGGACAATTATCCATTCAGAAAAAAATTATGGAGGAGCTTTTAGGGATACAGACTGAATATATATTTTTAGTACAAAGGAAATCAATAACTGAAACTCATAAGGCATGGACATGGAAAGAAATATTTGCACGTCTTGACACGACCAATTGTCCTTATTTCATTAAAGAATGGTTGTTAAGACCAGACATCAATGAAACAAAATAGAATAGAAAACCAGCCGGTAACAAAGGCTTGCTACCAGCGGGGCAGCGGGGTTTTAGGACAGTGCAGTTCTTTTATCAAGCGGCGGTGTATTAGGACAGGAAACGGCTTCGATTCGCCCCGCCGTTAGCAAGCCTCGACCGTTACCGCCAAGTGTAGAAAACAGAAACGACAGACAGAAAATTGAAAAGTAAACCATTGTGAAAGGAATGAAAAACGAAATATTGACAAGACTAAAGAGCCGACACTCAAGCCGACCCGCTGTTTTTTATTTTTTGCCCACCGCACATTTTTTAAAACAATTGCCAACCCACATTGCACACATTGCCAAAGCCCCACGAGCCAACGCCGAAACCCAAGCTTTGTCAAAGAGTGCAATTTTGCTGACACTCAAAAAAAGTTATAAATAATTTTGGTGGTATCAATTAGTATCATAACTTTGCATTCGTGATACTAAATGATACTAAAATAATATTTTATGAAACAACAAATTAATACACAGGAAGAACTCTTAACTGTTAAAGAAGCAGCTGAATTATTAAAGGTTTCAGAAGTTTCCGTTAAACGATACATTTCAAGTGAAGTAATACCCTCAGTAAAAATTGGTGGTGCAAGAAGAATCATTAAAAATGATATTTGGGATTCTTTCGTAGAGAAAATAAAACAGGAGCATAAAGAAAAGTCAAGTGTTTCCGAACCTGAAACAAATTACCTAGTAAAACGGGAAATTGAAAAAGAAGAAAAAAAGTCAAAGTTGGGGTTTAATGGATTGACACCAAGTGAATGGGCTTTACTTTCTAAAAATGTAGTTAATGAAGATGAAATTTTAAATCCGGTTTGGAATGATTTATCATCACCTAGAAATAAGTATCAGTTAGAACATGGTGCAGTATATCCTGTTAAGTTAGCAGAAAGACTTATTAAAATGTATTCAGCCGAAGGTGATACAGTTTTTGATCCATTTTTAGGAATAGGTTCTACTTTAATTGCAGCACAAGGTTTAAACAGGCATGGAGTTGGAATTGAACTAAATCCAAAATTCGCAAATATTGCGCAACAATGGTTAAATGATGTACAAGGACTTTTTTCAAACAATAATAATTACAAAGTAATTAATGATGATTGTAGAAAAATGCTTGAACATATAAAAAAAGAAAAAATTCAATTAACAGTTACATCACCTCCTTATGCAGACTTCATTCGAAAATCCATTGAGGATAGAACCACCACTCATAAAACATCAATTATTACTCACGAAAACAATAGTACTGTTAAACCATATAGCGACCATGAACATGATTTTGGCAATTTACCATACAAAGATTTTTTAAAAGGTATTAAGGAGGTACTTAAAGATAATTTAGAGATTACAAAGAATGGGGGATACTCTTGCTGGGTTGTTAAAGATTACAGAGATACAAAAAATAAAATACCGTACATTCCTTTTCATTCAGACCTCGCAGTAGTTGGACAAGAAGTTGGATGGCTTTATCAAGACGTAATAGTTTGGGATCAGACTGGTCAACGTAGATTAGTGTTATTAGGTTATCCAAGTGTATTCTATGTTAACCAAAATTGTTCTTTTATTGTAGTATTTAGAAAACGAAAATAATGATAAAAACAGCACGTGAAATAGAATTTGATTTCATTGGTGAGGATACATCATATCTAACTCATTCATTACATCCGTATCCAGCAAAATTTCCTCCTCAATTGCCAAAAAAAATATTAGAAGATTATGCAAAAAAAGGACAAACTGTCCTTGACCCATTTTGCGGATCAGGAACAACATTAGTTGAAGCAAGAATATTCGGTGCAAATGCTATTGGTGTTGATGTAAATGGTCTTTCTGTATTACTCACACTAGTTAAATCTACACCTCTTACCGAAAATCAATTCTCAGTCATAAATCAATTTATTTCAGAAATTCAAAATGATATTTTTAGTTGGAAATTTTCAGGTAAACCCGTTATTAAGATTAAAGAAATTGAAGGGCAAGACCACTGGTTTCAAAAAAATGTATCGGAGGAAATTACTTTTTTATTAAATAAAATCAAGAAACAGTCTGATATTGTTGTTCAAAATTTTCTAAAAATAGTTTTGTCATCAATAATTGTCAGGGTGTCAAATCAAGATAGTGATACTCGGTTTGCTGCAATTGAAAAAAATATTAATGACTGTTTTACACTTGAACAATTTTGCAAAAAGGCTACTGAATATAATTCTCGTATGACTGAGTTTTCAAAACTAGTAAATAGTTCAACAGAACTAAATGTTTATAATGCTGATAGTAGAAATCTTAATTTCATACAAGACAATTCAATAGATATAATAATTACATCACCACCCTATGCTAATACTTATGATTATTATCTCTACCATAAATTTCGTAAACGCTGGCTTGATCTTGATGTGAAATTTGCTCAATATAACGAAATTGGTTCAAGAAGAGAGTATTCAAGTTTGAAAGAGAAGAAAGAAAAATGGAATGATGATTTAATAAAGTGTTTTAAAGAAATGCATAGGGTTTTAAAGACAAATCATTATGCTTTTATTGTAATTGGTGATAGTGTTATTAAAAAGGAATTAATTAAAATTGAAAAGGAGATTTCTGAATTTGCTCCAAAAATTGGATTTAAAGTGAATGAAATTATATCTTCAGACTTATCAAGTCATTCCAGAATATTTAATCCGTCTTATGCTCAAAAAGGTAAAAAAGAACATTTAATAATTTTGGAAAAAATATGAAAGAAATAAGAATTTATTTTGAGTGTTTAGAGCAAGCAGCTCATTATATCAAGCCTATTTTAGAGCAAACAGATGCATTCAAAAAGAAACTTTTTGTAATAAAATTAATAAAACTTACTGGTAATTTTGCCTTATACTCAAAACTTGTTGCACCTGTTGTTTATCTTAAAGACCCCGATATTTTAATTACAATAATTGAAAACGAAATTGAGTATCCGCTTTTCCAGCTTGAAATCTCCACGGCAGTATTTACGGAAGACCACGAACTTCAGCGTTTTGATGGTATTGTTGCATCAGTAGAAAACAATTGTGTCTACGGAAAACTTTCACCAGTAAATAAAACTTCTCAGAGTGCACATGGTGGCAATACGAAATTTAATTACCTAACTTCATATAAAGCAGCCCTTGAAACTTTTGGCAGATACTCTTTTCATTTTGACTGGCCTTGTGATGAAAATGGGAATGTAATTGTTAATGAAAATTATTTAAGTTGTCCTCAAGAAATCAAACCGCTTTCGATTTTCTTGAGTCGTCTTATTTCATTTGTCACTGTTGGTAAAATTGATTTCTTAACATGGGTTCAGGACTTTGAAAACAAAATTTTAAGCGAAAAAATATTTGTTTCATGGTCTGAAAAACTTAATTCATTTTCGTTGCCTGATATAAAAATACAGAACACATCTCGTACTGAGTGGAAAGAGCCAAACAAAGAATTTCACCTTAAAATAAATCGTTTCGGTCATGCAATGGATCCTGAAAGAGGAATGTTAGCATACTACGGAACTATTTGCAACAATACAGTTGCAAAAATGCTGTTTGATAAAAACAATACCGCATGGTATAAAGACACGACAAATGAAAAAGTGATTACGAATTACTTAAAAAGAAATGGATTAGAAACCGCTAGTGATTTTTTGCATTGTTTCTTACTTGGATCAGGAACTATCAAAAATGAAAAATTTGTTAAACTCACGAAGAATTTTATAAGCAGCAAAAGCAAATCAATTTCAATTGATTTGAGCAGTTTTCTTTCTCAAAATTTCTTCACTCTCAATAAAGCATTGCGAACTGTTTTTAAATTTTCAAAGCAATTACACATCACTGATACAGCAGGAGAAATACGTATAAAATTTGTTTGGAATAAATTCAACTTTGCAAATGATTTCACAAAGTTTCCCGCAATAACTCCAATTCAAAATAGAACTGTATTTGACGAAGATGATATTACTTACATTTCGGTTCACAATGTTTTACGCCAAAATGGTTATAAACTTATCGCAGTAAGTTACCCTGGTGCACAGGGCGACAGAGTTGTTTTAGCAGAAGCAGGAACAGGTAGAAGACAGCAACGCAGATATATTGATATCATTTCTTATTTGCCAAAATCACATTCCGTTTTGCAAGAGAACAAAGGGAAATATGCTCCTAAATCAATTCAAAGTGAAATTACAGAATTAGCTAAATACAAAGCGGACAAAGCATATAAACAATCGATAGAAAAGTTTGTAAGTAGATTTGAAGAAAAAGCTCCGTATGTTTTTAAGATTGGAGTTGGATTTTGGGCAAACAGTAGCTTTACTATTCAAAGTATTCAGGAACTTGAAATTGATAAATTGGATTATTTCATTTTTATAAAATCTGACCAAAAGAACTGGAAGGTTTTTTGCACAGGAAAAACAAAGCTTTTCACAGAAACGGAAGGTATTGTTGAGCTACCAAAGGTATTTGAAGTAAAGGATAAAGATGATACACAGCTTGGATTGTTTGAATTTATTGAATGAATATAATAAAAATAATGCCCCCAGTTTGCAAGCACATTGCCAAAGCCACACGAGCCAACGTTACAACCAAAGCTTTGTCAAAGAGCTTGCAAAGCCAACACACCGAAAGAAATTGTTTTAAAAAATTTGCCGACACTTAAAAAAATAAAAAACGCAGACACACGAGCCGAAACAGACAGACAAGAAAGTAAAATGACAATGACACGAAAACTGAATATTGACAATGGTTTACAAGCATGGAAGACAGAACACCAGGCGGTAACAGGCGGTTGCTGTCAGTGGCAGAGCAGTACTTCGTATGACAGTGCCGTGCATGTTGAAACAGTTGTTCCTCGTAGAAAGTTTTGTGATGAGCCACCGAACAGCACACCGCCAAAACGTTAGCAACAAGGCGAAGAAAAAATGCAGCGTAGACATAAGACATCAAAATTAATAAATACTCTAAAAAACAGATTATGACAAAAAACTCTAAAATTGCAGTATTTGTAGTATTGACAATAATAATTTTCTTCATTGGACTAATGCTAAAAGAAGCAGGATTCTTAATGGGTATTCCTATTGCAGGTATTGGAATAATTATTCTCTATAGAGTAATCTTCAAAAGTAAGCCTGCTGAAAATAAAGATATAACTTTGAATAAAAAAGATGATGAAGATATTACATTAAAAAAATAATGTTCAAGGATTACTATAAAAGGCTTGGCATTGGAAGAAACGCAACAAAGCAAGAAATAAAAAAAGCATATAGAAAACTTGCGTTGCAATATCATCCTGATAAAAATAAAAGCCCTGATGCTCATGAAACATTCATTACAATAAATGAGGCATATCTGATATTATATGATGAAGAAGCAAAAGCGAAATATGATAAGGAATATGACTATTTCATAAGTAATGAATCAAGGTATTATGAAAAGAAAAATTATACTAATGATACTACGAGTTCTAAAAAAAGTTCAGATTTTGACGATTTTGATTTAAATAAATGGGCAAAGAATGCAAGGAAACAAGGTGATGAGTTTGCTAAAATGAAATTTTCTGAATTTTCAAAGATTGTTTTTGGGTATATTAAAGAAACTGGTATTGAATTGGGTAATACTTTGGCCAGATTCTATGGTGTAGTATTTATAATAGGAGGCATTATAGGCATTGCATCAAGTACAAAAAACAATTCCTCAAGTATTATTTTATTAAGTATTGTTTCCCTAATCTTAGGAATTATTTTATTTAGATTCTCTATACAAAAAAAGAAACCACAATAAAATCAAAAAAAAGTTGAAATAAAAATAATGGAAATGAACAATTATGTAAAATTAAAATTTGATGAAGTTGTAAATGCATGTATTGTTATAGAAAATGCGAAAGATACAGCTGAAGTTAAAAATGCAATTAACACTGCTGCCTCAATAATTGCTGTAAATATAAAAGCAATTAATATTAATTATCGAATTGATCCAGAAGATGTCTGTAAAATTATTTATGACACTACATTTTCAGCTGTCATGGCTACTTCAGATATAAAAGCTAAATATACTATTTCTATGGCAGCTAATGCATTTACTAATGCAGTAATTGCCTTTGCTAATCCTGGTATTCATTCAGCTTATGGGGCTGCATTAAAAACTGCCGATTTTTCTATTACTGAATACCGCATTGATAATATTCCACCACTGGGTACTTGAAATTTTAAAAATAAAAAAAAATGATAAATAAATTGCCCAGTTGCTAACAGGGGCTTTGCATCAGGCGGGTGCGGGAAAAATTTGAAAATATGGAAAATTAATTAATTTTATGGACGGGTTGACACGGCAGGCCAGTTAAAAACCCGCCCGCTGCAAAGCCCCGGAACGTTAGCAACAAGGCGAAAAAAATTAATAATATAAAAATGATTTTAACTTTGACAATAGAAAAATAATTTAATGGCAGACATCGATATAAAAATACTGACTGATTTTCAAGACAAAAGATTTAGTTT
>Ga0209099_1003237_pt1 | contig 13408 bp, 12 predicted proteins | sample AD_JPNHW2_MetaG_FD_184430 | JGI IMG/M metagenome (GOLD analysis project Ga0209099, IMG submission 184430) | Active sludge microbial communities of municipal wastewater-treating anaerobic digesters from Japan - AD_JPNHW2_MetaG (SPAdes) (version 2) | ecosystem: Engineered > Bioreactor > Anaerobic...
AAGTAATAGTAAAAATATTATTAACCAATTAAAATTTACACTTATGGCTAAGAAAAAGTACTTAACCGAAACAGAAATGTTGGAGCAGTTTAGAAACTCCTTCGAAAATGCAAAAAAACAAACAGAAATTGCAACCATTATGGCAGATTTTGGATATGAATCCGAAGTGATTGCTGAAGGGGAATTGTTGTTAAAAACAGCAAGAACCGCTTATGATGCGAATCAAAAAGAGGGAGATGAAACCTCCAAAGCGTACAAAGACTACGCCAAAGTTAAAGAGAAATTAGAAAAGATCTATCTGTTAGATCGAAAAAAAGCGAAAGTGATCTTCAAAAACGATCCATATGCGTATGATGAGTTAGAATTACATGGTATTGTTCCCAATGCCCACATCAACTTCATTGAGTTAACCCGTAAATTTTACAATGGATTGTTGAATAATAGCGAGCTACAAGCCAAAGTAGCCAGGTTAAAGCTCACGCAGGAAGGGATCACCAAAGCATTGGAACTCATAGAACAAGTGAACCTATTACGATCTGAATTTCTGAAAGAGCTGGGCGAATCGCAACTCTCCCGCAAAACCAAAGACGAAGCACTCGCCGCCATCGAACTTTGGATGCGCGACTTCTACGCCGTCGCCAAAATCGCACTCGATGACAAAGTAAAACTGATGAAAGCGCTGCGGAATTAGCAAATTAGCAAATTTGTGAATTAGCAAATGTGCACATGGTAAAGGGACAGGGGAGACCTTGTTCCTTTTCTTTTTTCATAAGTTATAAGGTTTTGGGTTTTGGGTATTGGTTTCTTAGAAATTATTCATTATTCATTATTAATTATTAATTATTCATTATTTTGGCGTCGGCGTTTCTACACTTCGACTAACTCAGTGACCACTCAACGACCTTAGTTCAATGATATGAGTGGAATTCTAAGGTCGCTGAGTAGAAACCGAAAATCCAAACTGAATTTTAAAATTAGGAGAGATTAAGGTTTCGTATCGAAGCGCCGATGCCATGAAAAGAACGAATTAGCCATTTATAATTAACCAGGAATTAAACGACAAATTTAAAAAACATCCCCGCTCCGGAGGAGCGTTATATTGGTAGCTGATCAATTCCCCACCTAACCCTCCGCTCCGTAGGAGTGAATTCTTAATATTTGTTAAATAATCATCCTATTAATCTATAAAATGAAAAAAGTATTGTCAGTTCAAATTCTTTTTTTACATTTGCAACGAAAAATAAATACACCCCAATTCTCTTCAAAAAGTGCACAATACTTATCCAATTAGACAGATTTATACACTTTTTCAGGTTATGAGGTGAATATATAAGTGAGTTACCAGCCATTTTAAGAAAGATAACAATTATAAAAAATAAAAAAATGAAAAAAAGTATTTTATTATTAATCGCTTTTCTGACTAGTATTGTAGTATTTGGACAAAGTGATTATTCTCGTGGATTTCAAAACGGATACAAAGAAGGTTACTGTTATAATGATTTTGGTTGTTTAGCACCAATTCCCCCGATAACTCCAATCCCATTAATTGGAGAAAGCAATGACAATTATCAGGATGGTTATAATCGTGGTTTTAAAAGAGGTCTTGAAGATAAACAGGCAAAAACATCTAAATCAGGAGGTTATAATAGCGGGCAAGGCACTTATAATCAGCAACAATATCAAAGCACCTATAGTGCTCCTGATTATAGTCTACTATTAAAAGCTTTAGAAATGAATCAAGCGCAGTATGAAAGAAATGAACAATTAAAAAAAGAAAAAGCCATTGGAATGATGAAACAGGTAAAAGATTATTATAACTCATTGTCAACTTTTCCAGAAAAAATTCCTGATGGTTGGTATAAAGTTATTTCCATGAACAATTATGACTTTTGTGAAGAAAGAAAAGTTTATGTTTTAAACAATAAAGTGACAAAATATATAATCGATGATTGGCTTAATAGAAAAATTTCATATCCAGTTTCAATTAATAAAGGAAAAGCTATGATTCAATTAATTTTAGAAAACGGTTTAAATGGAGATCTGGTTGAATTATATTTTCTTGAATATATTAACAACCCGAATGCTTATACTTCAGCACCCGTTGGTTCAGGTAAGGTTAGCTTCTGGACCAATTGGAAAAGGTCTGGGGATATGAAATTATTTTTTGACGGGATGTATGTAGGAACATTTACAAGTTATTTTGAAAATGGCACACCAGTTTGCGGTCAAACGGGCACACTGACTGTTGAATATAAGCCAGGAACATACACATTTGAAGCTACTTCGGAGGGTGCCTTTTCTACAAAAACATGGTCTGGCAAAGTAACAATCCCTGCTGGAGGTTGTATTTTACAAGGGTTAACAAACAAGTGAAAAATTATTTTCTAAAATATAAAATAAACATAGAACACGTGTCTTATAAAATTGATGAATTAGTATTGTTAAATGATTCTATTGAAGAACAGGAAAGGACTCGGATAATATTTGAAGACCTAAAATCAAAGGCAAAAACAGCTGAGGCGATGAGTGAACATGAAAAAGATTTTTTTTGCAAAGGTGTAAAATTGTCAAAATTGGACGATGGTAAAATAGAGGATTACACTTGTTGTAATAATTATAAGTTTAAGATGATATATTTGTCTTACTTTCAAGATCTAACGGGATTAGGACAATATGAAAAGATAAAAGGGACAAGTATTTATAATCCTGATAGAAAAGAGATTGATAGAGATATTGATTATTTGAAAAATGAAGCCAATAACTGGATTTTTGTAATATCAAAAACAAATCATGACAATGATTTATTACAGCAAATTTCAAAGGAAACAAGAAATGATTTAAAAAACATTGAAAAAACAAAGGGATGGTTGTTATTCCATAGAGACAAAGAAAAATACATATTAAGAAAGAGAGCATCTTTATTACAATCAAAGTATATTTATTGTATGGCGCTGCAAATATTTGAAATGTTTGATAGAAAAGAGTTTATTATAAACCTTAATGGATTTGACATAGAGATAAATGAATATAGTATAATACATATTCTTAATAGACATTATTCTGAAATTACAAAGCCTGATTCTATCAAATCTTTTCATGTTGAAGATTTCGAACCCAAATACTTAAATATTCAAATTGGCACTCTATTTCAAGAAATTGAAAACTCTGGTTTTTACAAGGATAGTTCAATTAAAAGGATTTCATTTAGGTATAAAAATATTGATTATAGTATTTTGGTAAATGAAAGAACAAAACAAGTAAAAGGACAAGGTAATATATCTTTTCAACGTTTAGACACTTTTTATCCAGTGGTGGAGAAAAAAGAATTATCGGGTTTAATAGAAAAATTTGACTTAAAGAAAATAAATAATGATCTTAGTATTTATATTATAAAAGAATAACGGCTGGTAACAAACGCTAAAACTAAGTGGGCATTCTCCACGTGACAAACATATAAATAAATAAATAAACTAACACTCGCTGGCTAATCGGCGCGAAAGCCCACCAAGTTTTAGCGCTGAACGTTACCGCCAAGTGTAGGAAAAAGATTACGACACAGAAACATTGAAAAGTAAACCATTGTGAAAGAACAGAAAAAAGAAATAAAAAACATAACAAAATAAACGATACTAAATTGATTTTAAAACAATAAGATATATTATTTTTCGTTAGTTATTAAATAAAACTAAAAATTTATTATTATGAAAACATTAACAAGAGAACATCAAGCTGTGTTCAATTTCAAAACAGGAATGGATCAATTAAGACCCATAGTAACTGATCAAGAATCAATTTATTACACCCGATTTTTTGATTCTTTTGATGGTGCTATTTCCAACTTTATTCAAACTGAATTATTTATTCGTCAAGCAGAACGTTGCAGAGAACTTGATGTGAATTCTGATCTTGAAAATTATTCATTTGGCTATGGAACTAAATTAAACCAACAAGGAATTGACATATTAAAAGATTCTATTGCCTTTCTTAAGGAATTTAAAAAAACACTAAATGATGAGCCAATCATTGATGATGAATTCCAAACAATACTTAACAATTATCATATTGATTTAAAAGAAACTTTAGTTCATGTTGAACTTAAAGCTTCTGATGTAAAAGAAATTGATCAAGTTATTGAAAGCACACTTTCAACTTTGGCTACAGGAAATACTGGTGTTGAACTTATTTCATACATTGAATCAAACTTGGAAAAACTAGTTAGCCTAAGAAATGAACCTGGACGTGGTGCAGAAAAGAATATTGCTGTGTGGAAAATTGTAGCAGCGGCTATTATTTTAGGATTAGGAGCTTGGATTGTTTATAAATGTTATTACTCTCCTTGGCGTTGTTCTAGTAAAGAGAAGAAAATATATAATACAATTTTAGCTATAGCACTTATCACATTTGGTGCTTGTGAATAATTAAAAAAATGATTATGAAAACAATTGTTAAATTAATTTCAGTTTTTGCAATAGCTTTATTTATGTATAGTTGTGCAACTGTAAGTGTTGCTTCTTTACAATCTACAGGAGAAAAAAATGTTGAAATATACACCACTAAATTGCCAAGTCAAACATATTCTGAAATAAAATTTATTCAGGTGTCAGGTTCAATATTTCATGGTCCTGATAGATTATTAAAAAAATTAACCGAAAGAGCTAAAAAAGAAGGTGCTGATGCTGTAATTAATGTTAAATATGACTATCAGTTTTGGTGGCCTAATGTTTCAGGCACTTTAGTTAAATATAATTAACAGAAAAAGAAGGTTGCAAAACCGTCTTTTTTAAACATAGTTCCCGATATTAAGCTATATATTTCCAATTATATATTATTAATTCATTAATATAAACACAAGGAAACTAATTCATCACAATGGGTTACAAAATTGGAAGACAGAACACCAGGCGGTAACAAAGGCTAAAATCAAGCGGGCAGAAAGTGGTAATTTGAAGGGCAGTACAACTAATAAACTTCATCGTAATTTGAAAGTCAAGTGCTCCGTAATGCCCGCCAGCTTTTAGCCTCGCCCGTTAGCGGTCAGCTTAAAAAACGACATGAACAAACAAAACAGTATTAATTAAAATAAAATCAAAATGAAAAAGTTAATTATCGCTCTTATCGTTATGCTTCCAATGATTGGAAAAGCACAAGCACATTTAGGTTCAACCTTGACAGATATCAAGGCAATGCACCCAGACAAAGTATTCACTGTAGATTATACTGATGATGGCGTAAAATACGCCTACACTGATATGGTCTATGGTACCTTCTTTTACTATTTTGACAAAGAAACTGGATTATCAAACTTATGTTTACAAATTCCATTTAATATGAATACACTTAATGGCCAAGTGGAAGCATACAATAAGAAATATGTGATTGTCTCTGAAACTTCATGGAAAGCATACTTAGAAGGTGGTGGATTAATGAAAATAAATTTAACTTATGAAGAAGATATAGAAAACTATGTTTTCATTTATACAAATTAGAACCAATGCCAAATACCAAAGAAGATAGAATTAACACTGTCATGGGTGGTGGTGGTCATGTAGTTATTCTTGGGGCTGGAGCAAGTATTGCTTCGACTATTAGAAATAAAGAATTGAATGGCAGACATCTTCCATCAATGGACAACTTCATTGAAGTTGTAGGATTACAGGACATTGTTGAAAAAATACCTGAGTATTTAGTAGCTGAAAATTTTGAAACCCTCTATAGTAACCTACATAAGGACAATCCAAATTCAAGGGAAATATTAGAAATTGAAGAAAGAGTTTACGACTATTTTAAAGAGATGAAACTGCCAAATGAGGCAACACTTTATGACTATTTGGTATTGTCTCTTAGACCAAAAGACCTAATCGCAACTTTTAATTGGGACCCTTTTTTGTATCAGGCATTTGTAAGAAATGGTCAAGTAGCAGATATGCCATATTTATGTTTTTTACATGGAAATGTTGCTATTGGATATTCCAGAATAGATAAGCGTTGTGGCCCTGCAGGTTGGTATTCAAAAGCAACAAAAAACTATTTTGAACCAACAAAACTGCTTTACCCAATTGACCAAAAAGATTATAATAGTGATGAATTTATCAGCATTGAATGGGACAGGCTCAAAGCTTGGCTAAATTCTGATTCTACAAAAAGAGTAACGATTTTCGGTTATGGTGCACCTAAATCGGATTATGAAGCAGTCAAACTTTTGAATGATGCTTGGGGTGGCAGAGATAAAAGGAATATGGAACAGTTTGAAATCATAGATATTAGAGAAGAAGAAATCGTAAGAGAAAGTTGGGACAAATTTATACATTCTCACCACTATGATTACGGTAAAAGTTACTTTGATAGTTCTCTTGCTCATAATCCTCGAAGAACAAGCGAAAGTTATTTTCAACACTATTTGCCCATGTCACCCTCAGAAGCATTTAGTGAAAGCAATCCTGTTCCAAACAATATTAAGACATTAGAAGAACTATGGAAATGGCATAGACCACTTATTGAAGCTGAAAAAGAATGGAAAGAAAAAAACAAATAGCGATAAAAGCCGAACCGCTAACATCGTATATAAAACATTTGGCAGTCAGTGGGTTATCGAGCCTTTCAGCCCGTATTAAAAATAGTGGTAACTTGACAGGAAAGTGCTTCGTAATGCCAAACGTTTCATATACGTAACCGTTATAGTGTATTTTTAGTGAAAAAGAAATTTGAGTTAAAATTTTTAAATAAATAACAATTTGGAAACAATAATTTAAACATACAGTCAATTGAAAATGTGATTAAAAAAAATTGACTTTTTATATAAATCATGGTGCTTTGGTACTGATTTTTAATCAACTTAGAAAAATAAGTGGCAATTTTAAACTAACAGACGTTCAAAGATAACATTTTAAGTAACTTAATCCAAGACATTTAACTCCATTAAACATCACCTATTAAAATTAAATCAGAATTCAAAAAACACAGAAAGTGGCTGAAAAAATTGAGGATTTTGATCATTTCATGAACACTTTTTGAAAAATTTGTGAAATATTGAAAAGAAAAAGTTTTTAACTTATCGGAATTTTTAAAACTATGACAAATCCGAATAGAATGAGCTACTGTTTGACAAATAATCTGGAAGATAAAGTATTGTGAAGAGCATAGAAAAACGAAAAACAAAGGAAAATTTTTCACTCTTAAAACGAATTAATGATAAAATACTTCTCATTAAACAAAAATTGAAAATTTTTTGAACTCAATATACCAAAACACACTATAACAAACGCTAAAACTAAGTGGGCATACTCCACGTGACAAAAAAATAAATAAAAAAATAAACTAACACTCGCTGGCCAATTGACGCGAAAGCCCACCTAGTTTTAGCGCCAACCGTTACCAGCAATGTTAGACGAACCGTTCAAGTAGACATAATTCACTCGACATGAAAAACTTTATTATTAAAAACAATTTTTACTTATTTGCCCTACTTGGAATAGGGGTTGGGATTTATGTTGGCTTAAACTGGAATAATATTCCTGTCATACAAAGACTTGTAGGACTATTTTTTTCTGCCATCATTTTGCATGTTTGGGAAGAAAGTAAATTTCCTGGAGGGTTTACAGAAATGATAACCAAGAAACTTAATTTTACACAGACAAATCCACACTTTGGAGAATTCGTGACAGGCTCCTATGTCCTACTTATAGTATTTATCCCACTATTTTTTCCTTCTGTTATTTTTTTATCAATGGCTGCCCTGTTGCTTGGAGTTTTGGAAGTGTTTGCTCATTTGGCTGCTATAAAAATATATGACAAAAGTAAATTTTATTCACCGGGCTTAATGACTGCACTTATAGTTTTGCTCCCGATTTCGTTATACTCCATCAAGTATGTTTCGGAAAACAGTTTAATGCGACCAATTGACTGGCTCTATTCTATTTTATATATGTTAGGCAGTTTAATGCTTGCTCAACAAATTGTTGTGCGGACAAGCGGTATGAAATACTCGGACTTCCTTAAAAACGTAAAGACAGCATTTTTCTCGAAAAAATAGCTTTAAAATACCGACTTATATTAAACACCTACAACTTGAACAAATGCAAGATAAAAAAAAGTAAACACTGCTGGTAACACGGGTTTTGCGTCAGGCGGGGTGACGTGCAAACTTGGAGCTTTGTGCTTCTATTTAAGTTCAGTGCTGGTTGATAGTTTTGTGCTCCGAAACCCGCCCGAACGCAAAGCCCGAAAACGTTGGCGGCAAGTTAAGGAAAAACCGTACAGATAATATTAACATAGTAAAACAACAAAACAATGGCTAACTTTTCAGAAGAGAAAATTCAAAAAGTCTGGGAAAAAGGACAAACTGTAGAAAATTTTGATAGTACAAAGTACAGAAAAGACTGCTGCGATGCATGGATGCAAAGAGACAAATATGGTTCTGAAGAACTTTATGGTTGGGAAATTGACCATGTTTATCCTGTCTCCAAAGGTGGAACAGATGACTTGGTTAATTTACGACCAATGCAATGGGAAAATAATAGAAGTAAAGCAGATGATTATCCATCCTATAAAGCAGTCAAAACATCTAATGACAATAAAAATATAGATAAAGAAGAAAACAAAACTGTTAATGATTCATTAAAGAATGAATTAAAAACAAAATATAGCATTTAGTAATTAACAATTAAATTTTAACCGATGCCTGAATTAAAAACACGTAGATTATTTATAAGCCATGCATGGTCTTATAGTACTCATTACAACACTATTGTTAAGTGGTTTAATGAAGAGCCTAATTTCAGTTGGATAAATTATAGTGTACCAAGTGATGATGGTTGTACAGAGAAAACAAAATCTGGACTAAAAACTTGTCTAACAAACCAAATGAGACCTGCTCAAGGAATTATTATACTTGCAGGCATGTATGCAGCCCATAGTGATTGGATTGATTATGAAATTGATGAAGCTGTTCGAATGGGGAAAACTATTATTGGCGTTAGACCATGGGGGCAAGAAAGAATGCCAGTAAAAATCCAAGAAGCTGCACATACAATTGTTAGTTGGAATAGTGCAAGCATAATTAGCGCAGTAAGAGCATGGATATAAAAGTTGACACTTCCGATTTACCAGGTTTGTATCAATCTGCTGATTCTGCTTCCCTGAAAGAGCAAAGAAAATATTTTAGAGCAATAGGATTTTATTCAATTCTGTTAGTTTTTGCTGCACTATTTGCCTTTTGGTCAGACGGAAATGAAAATCCAACAACTAAAATTATTTCAACTCTTTTTTTTCTAATTACCCTTTCAATCATGATTTGGTTAAGAGTATCCAAACCAGATGATATTTGGTACAATGGTCGTGCAGTGGCAGAATCTGTAAAGACACGAGCATGGCGTTGGATGTTAAGAGCCGAACCTTACGAAGATTGTGAAGATGTTGAGATTATGCGAAAAAGATTTGTCATTGATTTAAAGACTATTTTAAAACAGAATGAAAGCTTAATAGGTAAATTAGGTATTGGTGCGAGCGTTGCCGAACCGATTACAGATAAAATGCTTCAGGTAAGAAAACTTCCTTTACTTGAAAGATTTGAGTTATACAGGAAAGAACGAATATTAAATCAAGCATTGTGGTATACGAAAAAAGCGAAATTTAATAAGAATAAGTCAACTTTATGGTTTACTATTACTGTAGTTCTGCACGGTTTAGCGATTGTCCTATTATTGTTCAATATTAAAGAGCCTAGTTTAAAATTGCCGATTGAAGTTATTGCTGTCGCAGCATCATCAGTATTAACATGGCTTCAATCGAAAAAACATAATGAATTATCTTCTTCGTATTCATTGACAGCTCATGAGATAATGTTAATTAAATCAGAAACAAATAGAATTACGACAGAATCTGAACTTTCTGAATACATTTTGAATTGCGAAAATGCTTTTTCAAGAGAACATACACAATGGGTAGCAAGAAAAAATGAATAACCAGCCGCCAACATCATGTATAAAACATTGGGGGTTAGTGGTTATTCGAGTGTTCTACCCCGCATCAAGTTCTGTGTAACTTGACAGGCAAGTCGCCCGCAATCCCCAACGTTTCATACATGTAACCGTTAGCTGTAATACAAAGAATAGAATATGATAATACTTCCTCCACCAGAAAGTTACCAAGAAACAAAACTTTACAAACTCTTGATTGAAAGAAGTAAGCCTTCAGACGGCTTAACTGAAAAAGTCACGACTTTTATTAATTACGCAAAACCATTACAGGAACTCATAATCTCTGGTCCATTTAAGGATTATACACTGCATAATCCGAATCACTCTAAAAAATTAATACATTTAGCTGAATATATTATTCCCGAAAAGACGCTTTCTATTTTATCGGCACTCGACTTAAGTATTTTACTTATGTCATTTTATTTGCATGATCTCGGAATGGTAGTGACTCAAACAGAAAGAGATAGAATAATTAAGACAGACGATTTTCAAGACTATTTACAAATTAAAAGTGAATTCGGAGACAAGTTAATAAGAATTCGTGAAAAGTTAAATGCGGAATTACCTGAAGGAGAAAGGTTGACTTTAGAAACAGCAATTTTTCAAATTACAGAAGCAGCGTTAGCTGACTACCTCAGACCACATCATGCAACTAAAGAACGATATGACCAATTAATAAAGCTAATTAAGAATGACTCCGGTAGGACTGACTTATTGTCTATCGGTGGTGTATCATTTGAAGACGAACTCATTGAAGTTTGTATTAGTCACAATTTAAATTCAAGTGTCTTAATCGAGAATACAGGTGTCTATAAGGAAAGGTTTCAAAGGGAAATGATTGTTAATGGATTCTCAGTCAATCTTCAGTATTGTGGAGCAATTTTGCGGCTTGTAGATATATTGGATTTTGATAAAGAGCGAACACCACAGTCATTATTTAACGCTTTAGGAATACAAAACAAGGCACTACCTGGCTTTGAAATTTCATTAAAAGAATGGAATAAACACTTATCCGTACACACAATCTCATTAAATGAAGACGAAATAGTTGTTTTTGGTGACAGCAATCATCCAACAATTGAGCATACAGTTAAGGACTTTTGCAAAATAATAGAAGCTGAAATTAAGGAAACACAAACTATACTAAAACAAAATAAACCGAATATATTAGAAAAGTTTCAATTGAACCTTCCATTTATAGTTAGAGCAAACATTCGTTCAATTAACTATATATACAAGGAATATTCAATCAAATTAAATGAGACTGCAATTGTAAATCTCTTAATGGGCGAAAATCTTTATGCGAATTCTCATTCTTCAATAAGAGAATTAATACAAAACTCAATAGATGCCTGCGCATTAAGAGCGAAAGTAGAAACTGACAAATATGAACCAATAATAAAAATTTCAAGCTATAAAGATGCAGACTCTCGGAGTTGGTTGAAGATAGTAGACAATGGTATTGGAATGGACGAGTATGTTCTTTCTAATTTCTTTTTCAAAGTAGGGAATAGCTATTATTCATCTCCTGACTTCAAACGTTATTCTATAAAAAATGAAATTAACAATTTTGTACCGATCTCTAGATTTGGTATTGGTTTACTTTCTATTTTCATGATAGGAGAAGCGATAAAGGTTACTACATGTAATACCTTTTCACCAAGAAACGACATAAAGGAAAGGACTTTACTAATAGACAGTGTTGACTCTCTGGCTGTTGTTACCGAGAAGGAAAGAGGAGTACACGGAACTACCATAGAAGTACTATTGAGAAACGATAAATCTGACGACAATTATATACAAAAATTATTTCAATATGTGTGCGACAATATCATTCGACCTAAAATATCTATCGAAGTAACCGACCTTGAATCTAATGTCACGATTATTAAGAGTGAGAATTTTATAAAGCTGAACAATAAAATAAAACCAGAACTAGAGGTAAATTCCATAGAACCAATTCAAATAGATTTAGAGCGTTTTAGCGATGTACTTAAAGGTAAGGCCATTTTCTTCTTTTTCAGGAATCCTGACGGGACATTATCGTTTTATGATAAAGAGGAAAAAATCATTTGGGGAAATTATCCATTAAAGAATTCTTTCCTTTTTGAGAATTTCACTGGAGGAAGTAGAGTAACGGTTAATGGGATAACAATGGGGTTTAAAAGAATAGGTAGTTTATACAATATTAAGAAAATTCAAACTTCTAACGTTTTAGACATTGAGGTAAAAGGTATTCCATCTGTAATTTACAATGTGTCTAGACAAAAAGTTTTTGGAGATGGTCTAAATGAAGTAAGAAAAGAGATTTTCAAAACCGTAGAAAAGGGACTAAAGGAAATTGGCGTTTATTCTAGGTTCGATCAGGAAACGGTAGAAATGTTTGAAAAAGCTTATGTTGTTAAGACAATGGCAGAAAAGCTATCTGAGGATTTAATTAATAAAATTAACAAGCTACTTCCTCCTTCTACACCACATCCAGAAACCATATATAAAGAAATATCGCAGACACTAAATATAAGTGAATACCAAATTCGCAGATACATCAAGGCAATGACATTCTTAGAAAAAATTAAACCTTCGTAGATATAATACTTCTACAAAGGGTTTGCGTTAGTGGGAGGACAGTGCGAATAGAAACTTTCAAGCAATTAATTAACGTTTGGTACAGACAGACAGTTTTCGGTTTCAAAAGTCCACCAATGCAAAGCCCGAAACTGTTAGCTGCAACTATAGCGTATGAAACAACAGACACTTAACAAAAACGAAATATGACCTTTAACGACATTGAAGAATTTAAAAAAGCTGGCTTTATAGGATTCAAAAAAATTAATGAATTGTTCTTTGACAGTTCAATGCTTCCTGACAAAAACGGTGTTTACCTTGTGCTTAACATTGACAATAAGCCAGGAGAATTTTTAACTGTTGGTTCCGGTGGACACTTCAAAGGAAAAGACCCAAACATTTCTTTGGCAGAACTAAAATCCAATTGGGTTGACAATACAAAAGTTGTTTACATCGGAAAAGCAACTTCATTAAAGACAAGACTTAGACAATATTTAGGTTTTGGACAAGGGAAAAATATTGGGCATTATGGTGGCAGACTTATTTGGCAACTAAAATACTCTAACGACCTTGTTGTTTGCTGGAAATCACTGACAACAGACCCAAGAGAATTTGAAGCCGATCTTATCCAACAATTTGTAAAAACATTCGGTTGCAGACCGTTTGCAAATCTCGCTAACTAATGACACCAAAACAATTTGAAGATTTGGTTTGCGAACACTTCCGCAACAAAGGATATAATGCTGAAGTTACTTCATACAGCAACGACTATGGCGTTGACGTATTTGTAAGTAAAGGGAAAGAAAAAATTGCAGTTCAAGCCAAAATGTATGGCGGTGGGACAAGAAAAATAAACCGACAAATGGTTA
>Ga0209099_1003242_pt1 | contig 13397 bp, 11 predicted proteins | sample AD_JPNHW2_MetaG_FD_184430 | JGI IMG/M metagenome (GOLD analysis project Ga0209099, IMG submission 184430) | Active sludge microbial communities of municipal wastewater-treating anaerobic digesters from Japan - AD_JPNHW2_MetaG (SPAdes) (version 2) | ecosystem: Engineered > Bioreactor > Anaerobic...
CCCTGCCGGTTCTTCTCGGTCAGCGTGCCGACAATGTAGATCCGGTTGCTGCGCTCGCCGGTCGGGAGGAGCACGAACGTCGGGCTCTTCTCGTCATCGCCGTCCTTGAACTGGTACCGGCACTCGCGGAGCTCGGCCGCAAAGACTCTCCGCGCCGGTTCGCGCTCGAAACTGCCGTCGCGCCTGCCCATCTCCGGTGGAGTCGAACTCATGATGCACCCCCGGCCCGGTTCAGGAGCTTCGCATGCTCCCCGCTCTCGAACTTCTGCCACTCGCAGGTATTGACCAGCAGCCGGTTCTCGATCTCCCTGCCCTTGCAGTCCACGTACCGGCCGAGCACCTTGTCCCGCATCTGCAAAAAGACCTCGTCCATCCCGAGCGGGTTGTTCTCCGCGATCTCCTTTGCCTGGTCAAGCGTCATTCCCGTCAGGGCCTCGACCACGTCGCGCTTCAGGAGCATGTTATGCGTCTTTTCGCCGTCATCGAGCCAGCCCTTGATCCGCAGATCGTAGACGAAGTTCGGCTGGATCTCGTGAATCGGGCAGTAGTTCTGCCGGGAGAGGGCCCTGTTACAACCATCGACCGGGCAGCGCTTGATGATCCCGGAGCCGGGCGCGATATGCACAATGGCACCCTTAACCTCCGCGTCGCCGCCGCTGGCGGTTACAATGTCGCCTTCCTCCTGCATGATCGTCGCGCCCGTGATGTTGAGCGAGAGCCGCTCGTTAAACTCGTCGGCCTGTGCGTAGAAGACGGAGTAGACCGAGCCAACGGCAAGTTTCTCCTTCCCCTGCTCTTTCCAGATAATGAACTTGATCGTCCCGGTCTCGTCACCCAAGAGGCCGGACTGGAGCATGCGGTCGTGCGTTACGTCCCATTCCTGGATCACTTTCGCCCGCACGCTTGCGACGCCTGTTTTAAGATCTTTTACCGGGACCGGCGCAGGGATGAGCGGGTCGGTCTTCTCGATCTCTTTTATCGTGGTGCCAGAGTGCACCTTGAGGTTCGGGACACCCTTGTACTCGTCCACGACCGCGGATTCGAGACGGTACCACTTGCCCTCATCCATCTTCGGTGCGTTACTCTTTGCCCAGACCACAAACCGGATCCCGCCCGATTCGTCAGCGAGAATCCCGCTCTGGGCAATCGCCGGCGATGCGGGCGCGGCAAGGGAGACCACTTTTCCAACAAGTGTCACCCAGTCGCCGGGCTGTGCGTCGGCGACCAGCTTCTGTTCATTCGCCCCGCCCGCGCCTCCGGCACTCCCGCCAAATCCTGTGGCGGGGGCGATATTGAATTCCTTCGCGAGTTCGTTTGACACGCTGCGCTCAGCCTCGGCAGGCTGGACGCCGAACTCTTCGATGAGCCTGCGCAGCTTGCCCTCGACCTTCTGCCGGTCGATCTCATGCCCTGTTTTTGAAAACTTTCGGGAGATTCTTTCAGTAGCTTCGGAATAATCCATGTCTTACATCTCCAACAGTAGGTCCATTGCAACCTGATTTATAGCAGGTACCGTGCGCTGCGAAAGTAAAGAGACTTGCGATTTGTCGCCGCGATGGTCAGGTTTATGACCCTGCACGGGAACTAAGTGTAGTATGGCTGAATTAACCGCAGACTCTACAATCTACGATCTTCTCCAGGCAAAGCCCGAAGCGACCGAGGCACTCTTCAAGTTCGGCATGGGCTGTGTCGGCTGTGCAATCGCCCGTGGCGAGACCATCCGTGAAGCCGCCGAGGCACACGGTATTCCCCTCCCTGAGCTCTTAAAGGCGCTCGGGATCAAGGAATAATTTTTCTCTCGTTCTCTCGTTTTTAAAAAGCCAGCCGGGTTTTTTGATTTTTTAGGGGGAGCCATTGAGTGGATTCTAACGGATCCGTGGCTTTGATAGCAGGTGGCGTCCTCATAATCATAGGAATCTTCTCATGCAGCGATCCAGATGGATATACCTCGTAATTCTCCTCCTCATTGCAGGAGCCGCAGTCTTTGTTACCGTCCAGTACTTCAGGTGTGCGCACACCCAGGCCTCCGATACCGTAACCTATGCAACGGACACGACGCTTCCCGCACCCCGCTATTACACCGGCATCGACTTCGATACCCTGAAGTCCAACGATCACCTCACGGTCATCCCCCTCAAAAGTTACCGGCAACAGGTGTCCAATTATACCTGCGGCCCGGTTGCGGCCATGACCGTGCTCTCGTACTACGGCAAGCCGGTCAGCAACACCGATGCAGAAGAGGCGGAGATCGCACGACAGATGAACACTTCAGAGAACGGCACCACGCCCAGGCAGATTGCCACATGGTTCAAACAGCGGGGGTGGAACGCCACGTGGGGAACGAATGGATCGTACCAGATGCTCCGCGACAACCTTGACGCCGGCATCCCCACCATGGTCGAATGGATCGACTGGGGGGGCCACTGGGTCGTGGTCGTCGGGTATGATACCCGGGGCACGGACACGATCTGGGACGACGTGATAATCTTTGCCGATTCCTCGGACTGCGCCGATGACCGGGTGGACGGGATAACCTACGCCAACTATGGGAAGTTCGATGCAATGTGGTTCGACGCCCATTACTTCCCGGAAAATATGCGGAACCGAGCCTGGGTGGTTGCGGTCCCGGCGTAAACCCTGAAGAGAACCCGGTAGTATTTCGATGGACGGATCGTTGTGACAGCCGCCTGAAAAAACCTTACTTTTTCTGTTGCGCCCTGTAGCGCACCAGTTCCGCGAGCGGGGCGTCGGGGTTTTTGATCAGGTAGTCTGCGACCGCCGGCTCGTGGAGCAGCGTGCAGCGCGAGCAGTTCCAGACCCGGCCAAACGTCGAGCTCTCCGACCATTCCCCAAGCTCTTCATCTTTGCACGGGTAGAACGGGCAGTAGCAGAAATCACAGGACTGGCCCGGGAAATGGCAGGGATAATACGGGCAGTTGTGGGGCGACCACTCCACCCAGTGCTCCCCTTTAAACCGGCTCCAGATGAAAAACGCCGGCTCCGTTATGGTCCCGCTCTCGTACCTGCGCAGGGCCTCGGGCACGCCTTTTAAGACCGCGTCCCGCACCCTCTGGCCCGGCTCCGTGATCCGGCCTGCATACTGGTGTTTTATTTCCCCTTCGCACGCGGCGATCACGGCATCGGTGGGCGTACCGGAGACCCGGCCTTCGGCAAGCATGGCCTCGGCCTTTGCCTCGGTTGCGACCATGATCGTTTCGAGCAGCGCCGAATCTTCCATCCCCTCGCTGCTGTAAGCGATGATATTGATCGTCCCTGCACCGCTTTCCCCGGCCGGCTCCTGCCGGATGCCGGCGGTAACAAAGACCGTGATAAAATCGTACTGAAGCACGCAGAGGTTCCGGATCGGGACTGCGGTAAGAAGCCCCAGCACGTCCCTGCCAGCACCAGCTGCAGCAGCGATGAGTTCGATCTCCTTTGCCGGTTCGGCATGGCTCCAGTCTGCCGGGACGGTGTGGTTAAAGAGCGTGGCGACGCTCCGGATACCACCGGAGATACCGGTGCTTGCGGCGCGGAACGCACCGCGGACAAAAAGAGTATCAGAATCGAGATAATATCTCATGCGACAGTGAATATTCTACGAACTATTCTTCTGCAATACACGTATGGTTCACAACCAGCAATCCGGCATGTCACTCTTCTGAAGGGCAACGAGGACTTTCCTTCTATCAAGTCAAAATATATCTCTCTCGGGCCTTTAAAAAAGATTTGGCGGAAGGAATACGCACCAACGAAGATCAGGATAGTGATACGGTTCAGTGCCAAAACAGACTAATAAAACACTCCGGGTATCGGGCAGCCCCTCATCGAAAGGGCTCTTAACCTACAGATGTTTATTCGATATCACCAGATTTAGTATCATCAGTACTTCTTTATTTTCACGTTGAAAGAACAACCACCAAAAATTCGAATAAGCCAGATCTGGAAGCATGAGCACCCTTTTTTGGCAGCCGCCACCCTCCCTTTATGCCAGGAGGGGGTACCTCCCCATTTGTATAAAGGTGGCACCCCCCACTCCCGGGCCACAAGAAGGGGGTGGGGGATCACGCTTTTAAAAAAATTGGTCGGGGGGTGGGGGTACCTCTCATTTTTGCGAGCGGGGGGTGCCTCCTTGCAAGAAAAGAGGCCCCTACCCCCACTAAGCCATCGGCCGGAAAAATATACCTTCAGACGATAACTCCACACGAAGCACAGGTTTTGGAAATGCAGAAATGGGGGGGTAGGGGCCCTCTTATGCCCAGACAGGGAGGTGGGGGTATCGTGCTTTTAAAAAATTGGTCGGGGGGTGGGGGTACCTCCCGTTTTTGAGAGCGGGGGGTACCACCCCGGGCTGGTTGAGGGGAGTACCCCCAATGAACCAAAAATCGATTCGACAAGTCCTGTTAAAAAATTCTGATGTGTGTAAAGGAAAATTTAGAGAAGTACTGATCCTGTCATTAATGGATGTAGCAGGTTCTCTCACTAAAAAAAATACAAAAACCCCTGTATGAGAAAACGCTTGTATGAGCGGTATCTCATTTCAGATAAGAAAAGGAGGAGTTTTTTTTAAACTTACTCCCTTTGCTCATATGGTATAGATATTGTTTTGTCGAAAGTCGATTATCTCTCTAAAGATGAATTCTATGCCGCCCACCCGCCCAGATCATTATTTCCCGGACTTGTAGAAATCCGGGAGACCGTATGCCGTTTTGTTATACTCCTCCGAAGTACAGCGCAATCGCATGTTCAATACATGGGAGTGCTTCTTTGTCGCGCCCCAATTTTTTCAGGTTCATTCCTTTATTGAACCAGGCATCTGCGTGGTGAGGATCGGACTCAATTGCTTTCTCATAAAAAGTCACTGCCTCCTCATACCGGTTAAGGTATTCAGAGCAGATCCCAAGTTCATTAAACGCCTGCGAATATTTGGGAGAACTTTCAACCGCTTTATGAAGAATCGTGATCGCGTGTTGATAGTCCCCGTCTTCCACATTTTGCCGTGCCTGTCGGTAGAGGTATTCAGATTCTTGTGATACCCCGTTTCTCCCAAAACCTGTCATGTTTTCCTCCCTTCCACAAGATTGCAATCCAGCATTTCTGTGGCTTAATGGGAGTTATTTTGGGGTTTTAATAAAAATTTGCACCATAATGCTGCTATATCGGTATGGGGTTATGGTCTGCACTGAGATATGCCGTGCATAATACTTTTAAGGTTAATAAAAAGATACTCTGCCGCGTACAAATATGGCAGTTCTTGATCAGGAAAAGGTCGATAAGATCAAAAAATATCTCCGGTGGCATTCCCGGGGCACGACCATTTCTGATCTTTCCTCGGCATTGCAGATGAACAGGAACCTGGTGGCCAAGTATCTGGATATGCTTCTCATATCAGGCCAACTGGAGATGCAGGTCATTGGGGCTGCCAAGGTCTATTTTCTTTCCCACCGGGTTCCGATTTCAGCAATGCTTGGATTTTCCTCAGATTATGTTATCGTCCTCGATACAGAACAGCAGGTTATCCAGGTAAACGAACCGGTTCTTAAACTCATAAACGAGAAACGGGAAGAGCTGGTCGGAAAAAAAATCGATGAAATTCAGCATCCCTTCTTTCGCTGCCTCCCTCTGCCTGAACCGGTTAAATCCGGACAAATCGTTGAGAACAGGATAACGGAAATAACGAGCGTCCTTAATGGGGAGACGCATCACTTCAGAGTGAAGCAGGTACCGACTGCGTTTGAAGATGGCGGCCAGGGTGTGACCTTCATTATTGAAGACATTACCGCGAAGAAAACCTCTGAAGAAGCCCTGAAGATGAGCGAAGCACGCTACCGGGGAATCGTTGAGGACCAGACTGAGTTCATCACCCGGTTCCGCCCCGACGGCACTCTTCTTTTTGTAAATGAATCGTACGCCCGCTATCTCGGAAAAAAACCGGCTGACCTCCTTTATGGGTTCCACATACCGGGGATTTACGATGAAGATCGCATGGCTTTGAATACGTCGCTGGAATCCTGTGATCCGGATCATCCCGTTTCTACTCTGGAATGTCGTATTGTCGACCGTTCCGGCCAGCGGTGCTGGAACCACTGGACCATCCGTGCGCTTTTTAATGATAAAGAGGTCGTCCACGAGTATCAGGGTGTGGGACTTGATATCACCGAAAAAAAAGAGTCCGCAGCCCGAATCAATACTTACATAAAAACGATGGAATTCATCTCCCGTACGGCAAAGGAGTTCATGAATATGCGGGAAGAGAATGACATCTATGAATTTGTTGCGCAGCAGGTCTATTCTCTCGCCCCGGGATTTTTAGTCTGGGTAGATATCCTTGACGAGCCGAACCAGAGACTTATTTTCAAGAGTGTCGTTGGATCTCCTGTAGCCCGGGACACGATACTGCCATTCACAGGAACGGGGGTGGCTGATATATCCGGTCCCGTCAACATGGCTGGAGCGGATCTCCTAAGTCACTGGAAATTTGTTAAAACCGCCCCGCTTTATAAACTCCTGCAAATCCCGGTCCCCCGTGAGATACGCGGACAGGTCGAAGAGGTTGAAGCGGGTATCGATACCTATCAGATGGAGCTTGTCTCCAAAGGGAGGATTCTTGGCAGTGTCGGGATATGCCTCAAGAGGGGGGCCGAACTACCAAACAGGGAACTCACCGAGGCGTTCATCAGACAGGCTGCGATTGCAATCGACAGGAAGATTGCAGAAGATGCACTTAAAGAGAGCGAGCAGAAGTACCGCAGCGTAATCGAAAACATCCAGGACGGTTTATACCGGACAGATTGTAACGGAAACCTGGTCATGGCAAGCCCAAGCCTGACTCACCTGTTAGGATACGACTCTCTGGATCAATGTCTCGGCCGGAATATTGCCGATACTTTTTCCATGGATCCGGCAAAACAAAAAGAAATCTTTGAATCGGTTTATCGTGACGGTGAAATCAGGGAGTATGAAACAGTCCTGAAACGAAAAGACGGCACACCGCTGTACGCTGCCGTGAGCAGCCACCTGTGCCGTGACGAATCCGGAACCGTAACCGGGGTTGAAGGGCTTTTCCGTGACATCTCCGAACGACACATCGCAGCGGAGAAAATAACAAATTATATCAACCAGATGGAATTTTTCTCCCGAAAATTACAGGAATTTATCGAACTACCGCCAGACGCCGATATATATCGTGCAATTGGTGCGGGACTTGATGAGATCCTGCCAGACACGATCATTGACATCAATGCATATGATCCTGCATCAAAAACACTGGGTTTCCGGGCAATCTTCGGGAAGAAAGGCAGGGAATTCTACGAACGGACCCGGGATTGCAATTTCCCATGGGATGTGGCCTTGGCTTACGAAAGTGTACCTGAAGTGCTTGCGTCGGGACAATTATTCCCGTTTCCGGGACGGCTTTATTATGCCTCATTTCACCAGATACCAGAAGAAGATTGTGAAAAGATTGAACAGGAATTAAATCTGGGGGATTTCTATTCCATCGGCCTCTTCTGGCAGGGAAATTTGCTTGGAAACATTGTGTTTATCCTCCAGAAAGGCGAGCAGATCCAAAAGGTTCCCTTTATTGAGGTGTATGCCCGGGCAGCATCGATCGCCCTCGGGCGGAAGAGGGCTGAAGAGGCGCTCAAAGAGAGCGAGAGAACCCGGGCTGAAGAGGCATTGAAGAACAGTGAGAACTATCTCCGGGAAATTTTTAATTCCACACAGAGCGGGCTTGTCGTGATCGATCCGGAAACACATGCGATATTCGATGCCAATTCCACCGCAGTAGAACTGTTCGGAACAGATAAAAGTTCCCTTGTAGGTTCAAGCTGTAAAAAATGGTTCTATCCTGCCGAAAATGAGCAATGCCCGGTCATGGATCTCGGACAAACACTGGTCCGTTCGGAGTGTGTCCTTTTCAATGTTCATGGTGAAAAAAAATCCATTATCAAGACCGTTGTTCCTGTCCAGGTAGACAATCGCCCCTGTCTCCTCGAAAGTTTTGTTGATATCACTGATCGCAAGAAATTTGAAGAGGCGCTGCGCGAGAGCGAGGAAATGCTTCGGCTCCTTGTTGATAGTACACCGCTGGGTGTTGTGTTTTCAGATAATCATACCGGAACTATCGAGTACGTTAACCCGGAATTTGAGAAGATATTAGGATACTCTTTAGACCACCATTCGGATCTCGGTACCTGGTTTGAAAAGATGTATCCTGACCCTCTGTATCGTAAAAAATTATATGATCTCTGGATGGACGATTTCAAACGGCTCGCTGGAAAGAATACTTGTTCTGACAGAATATTCCGGGTACGCTGCAAGGACGGGATAGAAAAGGACATCCGGTTCAGGGTGGTTCACTTTCCGAATGGAAAAGCACTCTCAATACTTGAAGATATCACCGAACGGAAGACGGCCGAAGAAGCATTGCGGGAGAGCGAGAAGAAGTACCGGCTTGTGGTTGAGAACAGCCATGATGCCATTTACATATACCAGGACAGCCGGTTTATTTTCGTCAACACCAGAGCATCCGAACTTACCGGGTATTCCCATGAAGAACTCATGGGTATGGAGGTCTGGGATCTCATTCACCCTGATGACCGTGCTCCTTTGCAGGCATCGGGACAGCGGCGTATTAAAGGAGAGAACCTCTCAACATTTTTTAATGCCCGTATAATCACAAAGACGGGAGATGTGAGACAGGGTGAGTTCTTTGTGGACAGGATCAATTACCCGAGGCAGATCGCGATCCTTGGCATTGTCAGGGATGTCACGGACCGGAAAAATGTGGAACAAAAACTCCGGGAGAACGAAGCCCGGCTGGACGCAATTCTCCAGAACTCCCCGATCCCCAAATATGTCATCGATACAAACCATCGCGTCATGTTCTGGAATAAGGCACTTGAAGAATTCAGCGGCATCAAAGCTCATGATGTGATCGGGACAACCCGGCAATGGCAGTCAATTTATGAGGCTGAACAGCCGTGTCTTGCAGATCTCATGATCGAGGGGAATATAAACTCGTTTAAGGGAGAATATAAGAAAAAAATCACCCCTTCCCGGTTCAAGAATGATGCCATTGAGGCGACTGATTTCTTTCCGCAGGCCGGTGAAGGAGGAAAATGGCTGCGTCGCACTGCCGTTGCCATTAAGGACGGGAAGGGAAATACCCTGGGAGCTGTTGAGACGATTGAGGATCTGACGGACCGGCATCAGCCCGACAAATAAAATTCAACTACGTTTTCGTGTCTTTTTTACCGGGTCGTCATTTCCTGACCACCCCCGTTTGACCGTCCGACCCGAAAAGAGAATCCCGTACCTGCTGCTGCAGATGATGTGTGCGGGCTTTTTGGTTTTCTCTGGCTTGCCAAGCCTTGAAAACGAGAGGTCTCCCCACGGTTCATGGCAACCCCGTCCTGTGAGCGTCCACGGTTCACAAAAAAAGAGATTGTACGATCAATCAGATTTCCGTATCATTGAAAGAGAATATTCTCATATTTTGAAGGGGAGAATCAAAAATGCAGTAAGTTATTTTCCGGATATCTCATGCAACAGAGTATCTGACCCGGTCTTTGAGTTCCTGCTGCTTGCCGGCATTCCACCCGGAGACGTCCTGCAGGTATCCTGTCACCCGGCTGATCTGGACGACGTCATGGGAACCGCACTCGGGGCAGACGGGCTTGCCGCACAGGGGGCAGTACTCGATCCCGGAGATCATCTCGTGCGTGCAGTGGCAGTTATCGAGAGGGCACATGATCTCAAGCTTGGTCTCCCCACAATTCGGGCACGGGATCTGGTCCACGATGAGGTGGCAGGTATGGCACTTGTATTTGCGCTCTATTTCAGGAATATCGTCGAGTTTCTTGTATTTTTCTGTAATTTTCCGCTGATCTGTGCTCCAGTCCATACTACTACATTGCAGAAGTGCTTAATAAATTTTTAGAACGTTCCCTGAAGGTAATATCGCATTCGCGGTACGTACGGGCGCGCACCGAAGGATCGGGCCGTAAAAAAGGATTGGTTTATGCTTTTTTGTCTCTGCGGAGGTGTGCGTAGGACTGCGCTGCGGCCGCAGGGTCCGGGGCTTCGTAGATCGACCGGCCCACGATAATACCGTCAACGAGCGAGGCGACCGCATCCGCATCCCCACCCTGCGTCCCGATCCCCGGGGAAAGGATCTTCTTGTTGCCGACAAAACCGCGCAGGACCCGCACCCGGTCCGGCCGGGTGGCCGGCGCGATGATCCCGTCAGCACCCGCAATGATCGCGTTCGAGGCAATCTGCTCCGCAATCCCGCCGGAAAAAAATTCCTTCCCGCCCGGGTGGCTCATCTCCGCGACGACATAGCATTCCCCTTTGTGCGCATGGGCAGAGGCCACGCAGGCCTTCACCGAGTCCATGCCGGTAAAGCCCTGGCAGATGACCCCGGAAAATCCTGCTTCAAATACCTGGTCACAGATGAGCGTGTTCGTGTTGGGGATGTCGGCGACCTTAAAGTCGGCAATGAGGGGAAGTCCCTCCTTTTCGAGCTCTCCCGCGATCGAAAGGCCGGCCGAGAGCACGAGCGGGTACCCGATCTTGATCGCGTCAAGGTACGGGGCGCAGGCATGGGCGACTGCGAGTGCCTTTTTCTTCCCGGTTACGTCAAGCGCGAGGATCAGGTCAGGCATGATTGAGTCGCTCCATCACGGCCGCGACGAGGACCGGGAGTGTGATGGTCGCATCGGCGTACACGGTCACGGCCTTTGCATCTTCGGTGATCTTGCCCCATGACCGGGCCTCGTCCAGGGTTGCGCCCGAGAGTCCGCCAAGGTCCGGCCGGTCCCCGGTGAGCTGGATCGCGTAATCGAAACCGTTCGGGGTCATGAGCATGCTCTGGAGGATGAAGTTTTTCGGCACGCCCCCACCCACGAGCAAAGCCCCGGCCTTCTTTGTCGCAAAGCAGGTGTCAAGGAGCGCCGGCATATCGGCAAACGCGTCCACGGTCACCTTGTTCGTCTGCGAGAAGAGCCAGTACTGGAGGCCGACCATCGAGTCCTGCACGGCAGGGCAGTAGACCGGGATCCCTTTCTGTGCGGCAGTCGCAAGGATACCCGTTTTCAGGTGCAAGCCGATGTGGCGCAGGAGACCGGAGATCGAGATCTTGCTCCCGGGTTCGAGTTTGCCGTACACATCCTGCATGAACGTCTCGAAGTGCTCGAAGGCTTCGTTCGGGAGATAGACATCGTAGATCCGGTTAATCTCGTCGTGTCTGAGCTCGATGTCGTTGCAGAACGCGGTGCCGTGGAAGTGGTGGCAGCCGATCGCCTCGATGATATCGTGGGTGAGATTTGCACCGGTCGAGACGAGGATGTCGATGTGGCCGTTTTTGATGAGGTCAGAAACGATCCCGCCCATGCCGGCCGGCACCATCGCGCCGGCGAGCCCGAAGAATTTTGTTGTTTCCTTGTCCCGCAGCATCTGCTCGTAGATCTCTGCCGCATGGTAGAGCGAGCCGCCGTTATACGCCCCGGCTTTTCCCATCGCATTGACCAGTTCGTTAACCGTCATGCCCGGTTTCAGGTGCATCTGGGTGACCGGTTCATCGCATTGGTGTGTCATCGCTTTTCTCCCCGTATGCTAAGAAAAGTATTGGTGCTCCGGGCTGATAACTGTGTTTCAGGAACCCCATCTTCCGATGGTTTAAAGATAATTACAGCGTCCGAAACCCTGTTACCACCCGGGCCCGGATTGCAGGACTGCCACGGGTTCTTGCAGCAGTCAGTAAAAGTTCCCGTAAAAACCCATTTATCGCATCCGGTTCAATTGATCCAGTACATGGTTCTCCCGTTTAATATTGTCGATGTGGTACTGCATTTTGATAAGTACCTCCCGGTGATCCTCCAGCAGTACGGGATGTGGACATACGTCATCCTCTTCCTCATTATTTTCCTGGAGACCGGCCTTGTGGTCACGCCGTACCTCCCGGGAGATTCTCTCCTGTTTATCGCAGGAGCCCTTGCCGCGGCCGGGATGCTCAACATCTGGATCCTGCTTGTCACGCTCATCCTTGCGGCGATCCTGGGCGACACGCTCAACTACTGGATCGGCTACACCTTCGAGATGAAAGTCCTCTCGTGGAAATATTCCCCGGTCAAGCAGGAACACCTTGACGAGACACAGAAATATTTCGAGAAGTACGGCGGGTTTACGATTGTCATTGCCCGGTTCATGCCCTTTATCCGGACGTTCGCCCCGTTCCTTGCCGGTGTCGGGCGGATGCGGTACTCGTGGTTCCTTGGCTACAACGCTCTTGGCGGCGTGATGTGGGCGAGCCTCTTTTTACTGGTGGGGTACTTTGTCGGCAACCTGCCGATCGTAAAGGACAACTTCTCCCTGATTGTCTACGCGATCATCGCGGTCTCGATGCTGGCACTCGTCTCGATCTTTGTGAGTATCTTTGCGGCGATGAGGAAAGAAAAGGAGAAGACTGCATAATCCCTCGTTTTTAGAGAACAGCGTTAATTGGCAGGGACCGGGTGCCAAAATCTAGGGGTATACCCGGTTCTTTGGTGCCATAATTATTAAAAAAAGAAAAACCGGCTCCCTCTTTTTATTCTGCGGGCAGGATGCGGATGGGCATCTCTGCTATCTTCCGGTACACCTTTGCCGTCTCCTTCTGCGTCCACCGGTCGAACACGAGCGACTGGAACGGCTGCCAGATCGTGACCCAGCAGAAGATGACAAGCACGTTCTCCGCGACTTCCGCGAGAGCGTCTCCCTTGAACTGCGAGCAGATGGCAATCCCGGCAAACGAGGGTAAGCACACGGCAACGGTCAGCCGGCATTCCCGCAGGCCAACTCTCTGGGTCAGTTTCATATCCTCCTGCACTTCGGCGGCCCGGCGCAGGAAATGTGACCGTGTCGCGGAGATGATCGCCTCCTCCCGGCCGGGCGTCAGTTCCTGTGCCGGCACCCTGATGGTGAGATCCCGGCGGAGGCCGGCCCGGAACCCTTTCGGGACGGCAAGAACCGCGTGGAAGATCCGGTCTTCGGCACGATCCGAGAGATCCCGGCGCTCTTCCGGCGACGGGTCGTCCCCATCGTAGATCTGTGCGACGGACTTGAATGCAACCGTCCCGCTCGTTTTTGTATCGTTGTCGTGTTCCATGAATGATCCCTTGTATGCATCCTCTTTGGCGCAGGCGGGAATTAAAATATGTACGCCCGAAAACTGACAGCAACCTGAAACCATTATCAGGGCAGGGGCAGATCACTCATACCAAAGGAATAAAATCATGGCTGAATCTTCGGTAGTGGCTGACCATTCAACTGAGAATCAAACAGCCGCTGAAGTACGGAAAATTTATCTCAGAGCCGGTGAAAATGGGTATTATGTCTCGCCCTCGTGAAGCGACCAC
>Ga0209099_1003246_pt1 | contig 13387 bp, 2 predicted proteins | sample AD_JPNHW2_MetaG_FD_184430 | JGI IMG/M metagenome (GOLD analysis project Ga0209099, IMG submission 184430) | Active sludge microbial communities of municipal wastewater-treating anaerobic digesters from Japan - AD_JPNHW2_MetaG (SPAdes) (version 2) | ecosystem: Engineered > Bioreactor > Anaerobic >...
TGACGAATGATATCGACCCACTTGTTCCGGATACTTGTTCCGTTGCCCATCCCGTAGGAGGCGTCGTCCCGCTGCCACCATCGAAACTCTCGGTCAGCAGCGTTGTTTGAGCTATACCCTGAGTTCCGAATACAAACACCATCAGCATCACTGCCAACAATGTCTGCATCATTCTAGTAACATTTCTCATAGTGGTTTTGAGTTTTGGTTAATAATAAATAAGAAGGATTAATGACGGGTACCAATTACGAGTAATTGATAGTATATAATGAGAGTATGCGCCAGTAGATAGCCAATAACACATTTCTTCTATCACTTAGAAAAAAAAGTACCAATATGAAACTCAGGGGTTTATTTTTCGTTCCTGTACTGCGGAAGGCATTCTGAGTTCTTGTCCTGGGACACAAAGTTAAAATATTTTCTGTTCGCACAACTTTCATCCAGGTTTTTTGCCTGGTTTTCTGTCAAAAATTGTAAAACAAAATGAATTCAACCGGTTCCGGGGCTTTCCTTGCTTCAACAGCGCTATAGGAAAACCGGGGGCTCTGACCCAACGGTTGATAACCGGAAACTTCGTGTTATACTATTGATATTCCATTTGATAGATAAAAAAAGAGGGCGACCTTTTGGGACGCCCTCTTTGAAATATCCAATAAAGGATTAGTGTGTTACCGTGATCTTGGTCGTACGGGTACCATCTAAAGTAGTAACCTTCACAAAGTACACGCCTGACCTCATCGTGGTGACGTTGACCTTGGCGGTCTTGCTGTTCACGTCATTCATCGTGAACACCATCTGACCTACATAGTTCATCACTTCGATGGTGTTGATCGTTGAGGTGCTCTTTACATTCACCACTTCCGTTGCGGGATTCGGATACAATGACAATTTGCTTGCATTCGGATCATTGAAACCAACTGCCGGGAACTCAAGTGAGATGGTATCGCTGGTCGCTGATTCGCACAGGAATTCATTATCCTGGCTATCATTGAACACCGTGGTGACATAGTATTTATATACACCCCAGCTTTCCAGCACGTTCGGGATAACATCCAGATAAGTGGCAGCGGTTACCGGTGAAGCATTCAGCTTGTTGAACGGACTGGTAGCGTTTACATCCGTACGGTAAACGTTGTATCCTGCAATCTGGCTGCTGTCGGCATTGCCATCCAGAACACCGGTTGTTCCGTAGTTCTTCGTATCAAAATACCCCTTGATATAGGCCAATGCAGCGGCATTGTTGGTATGAGCGACCGGTTTCTTTCCGGGAACCAGTTCCACGGTCTTCAGGTCACCACCCACGAGAGCGGTAGCCCGAACGAGCATGACACCACCGTCATAACCCATATTCGAGAACTTATCCCAGGTTGATCCGTCATAGTACCATTCAAGGTCGAGGCCTGCATTGGGACCATCCGTATCAATACCCAGGTAATTGGTTGACGAACTGAGGTTATTCCAATCCACCATACCGTAGAACAAACCAGCGAACGGAATGTCGCTACAGTTGACTGTCGCCCAGTCTTCGGCCGGGGTAGTGAAGGCATCAGAAGTTCCAACTACTGTCTGCGTTGCATCGAACACGTCGATAGTCAACTGCATCGAGTTGGAAGGATCGAAGCCAAACCACACGTCAAATGATTGGATAACACCGTTGATGGTGGATGCCAGCGGGAATTCGTTACCAATCCAGGACTGGTAACCCGGGTTGATGGCCCAACCGCTTTCGGCGGTACCATCATCATAGATGAACTGCATCAGTGTACCACCGCCACCGCCTTCGCAGGTCGGAGGTTCCCACGTCAGGGTTACGTTGTTCAGAGAGACAGAGCCACCGAGGTTAACCGGTGCGTTGCAGATACCATACACATGAATATTGTCAACATACCAGTGCAGGATGTCTTCGCTCTTAGCGCCGCTGGCGACAAAGCGTAATTTCAATGCCTTGCCTTGTACCGAGCTGATATCGAAATGTTCTGATGTCCAGTCAACCGAACCGTTGTTGGCGTATTCGGCTTTCCGGTGCCAGGTGCCGTTATAGAATACATCTACTGCCAGCTTTTCGTCGCCGGTAGCATTGCGATCGACGAGTTTATAGTCATAGTCGAACCAGATCGAAGCGCAGGTGTATGGACCGGCATTCAGTACCGGGCTTTCCAGTGCGTATTCATAATCCGTGATCATCGGCAGCCATGAGAAGTCGGCGGTCGGTGCAGGATTACCTTCGCCCGAGTTCATCACCCAGTTACCCTGACCTGATGAGAAGGTCCAATCATTGTAGGTAAATAAAGCCTCATCCCATGGTTCGTAGAACGGAATTTCACGTCCGCAAAGGATGCTGACCGTGTCGGGACCTTCGATCAGTGATTCGTCGAACTGACCCGGGAATCCATATTCCGTAAGGTCATAAACGGCCGTCACTGCATATACGTAATTATCCGGATCAAGATCCAGGTCATAGTACCAAGTGGTATCCTGACCGGAAACGTAAGCGATGAAAGCTTCATCACGGTATACGTTGTATCCGATCAAACCAGCAGGTACCTGACCCGTTGTACCACCTGAAACAGGCATAGATACAGCGGTGATCTGATCTGCAGTAGAACTCAGAATGGTGGATGATCCGGTCGTTACATCAACGGCACGGATTTCAGCCTGACCGGAACCGGCGTTGAAAGCAGCCATGGTTATGAGCTGGGAGCCGGCATCGTAAAACATATTCTGTCCGTAATTGCAACTGAAGCCGATCGAACCTACCAAAGTAGCCAGACCGGTCGATTTGTCAACCGAATAGAAATTGTCGTTCACGAGGTCATAACCCCACAGATCGCCATTGCCGTCGCAGGCAAGTCCGATCATACCGGCTGAGTTGACCGTTGGGCCAACCAGCGTGAAGCTCGGTACGGAAGGATCAACCGTGTACAGGTTATCAGCTGACAATCCGCTGTTTGTAGCAACCATGTAGAAGATCCCTGTTGTCGGGTCGACGGTCATGTCAAGGGTGGTTTCCGAAGTGGAGCCCATGCTTCCAAGGTTAGTGACACCACCTGTTGCCCTGTCAACCTGATACAGGTTGGTCGTTCCATCGGTGAAGTACGCATAATCGGGTTCATTGACCGGGAAGGCCGATCCATGCCAGAAGTTGGCAGTCGAAGCAGAACCTATGACAGTCATACCCGAAACATTATCCACTTCGAAATCGATGAAGGAATCCGTTGATGCATCCACACCGAATACCAGTGAACCCTTGGGGCCATCGAGGTTATTGAACCCTGAGGAGTGGCCCGGATTGCTTACCGGCGCTTTTCCTAAAATAGCGGGTACATGTTCAACAGCGCCTTCAAAAGCAGGCAGGCTGATCGCGTCAAGGTTGTCTCCTGTTAGCGGGATTTCCCATGTCAGGTAAGCATTGCATTCAAGAGCTTCCACGGTGAGGTTCCTCGGAGGATACAGGAAGTCAGAGGTGAAGGTGTAGCAAATCTGCGTGGAATAACCGCTGCCGTAAACAGCGTTTACACATGCATCATAGGTTTGACCATACTGTACATGTGTCTTGGGAATTGAATAAGTGGTATCCTGAACAAAACCATCCAGTACACTATTCAGATAGAAATTATACCCAAGCACACAGGGATTATAGCCGGTATAGGCATCAACAGCCAGGAGCTTAATATTATCAATATTCCAGTTGTTGATATCATAGCTGTCTTCGCCGGCAGCATGGAATCTGATCTTGAAGGTGGTAGAAGCGTACGGGCTGATATCCACCGCATCAGTGGTCCATGGCATATCACCGTCCATGTTGGTGTAAGTCTTCATGGTATGCCAGCTGATGCCATCCCATACTTCAATAGCCATGGTGTTTTCATAGGTTGTTCCCCAATTACTCAGATAGATATCATACTGGACGAACACACCCGGAGAGCCCAGGGAATTAGTAAGGGTCTTACTGATCAGGTATTGATCATAGTTGTAAATTTCCGGTGAATAATTGAATTCAACACTGGGGGAAGGATTACCGGTACCGGTAACCACCGACCAGTTGGAACCGGATGCAGGATTTGTTGTCCATCCGTTGGTGGTTAAAGAACCGCTCGACCAGGTTTCCTGCCAGAATTGAGCAGAATAACGAGGTTGGTTCCAGATACCGACCAGTGTTTGATTGTCAACATACAGGTTGGTCGGCGCAAGCTTGATCTGCAGCAATGCCACATCAATAGTCATATCGCCGGTGATATCCAGTGTCTGTGTGTAAGTATCATAATTGAACCGGCTGACAGTCAGGGTATAGTTTCCTTTCCAGACATTCGGGAAGACAACCTGCCCGTTCGTGTCAGTTGATGCAACATACATTGTATCGGGATACGTATTGTTCTGCAACTGAACCAGAGAACCTTCCATCGGGGTAGCGGTACACGTCGGAGTTACATTGATGGTAACACCAGCGGTCCAGCATTTTCCAAGCACGTTGGAGAATTGTGCATCAGAAGTGCCATTTCCCGGATAGATAGCCTGTACTCCCCAGCGGTAAGGACCGCAAGGCAGTGACCAGGTATCGGTTGCATAGGTGGCTGAAGTCTGTCCCAGGTCAACCCACACTCCCGGTGTGGTTTCTTCGCCTTGTTTCAGACGCCATACCTGATATGTAAGATCACCCACAGGTGTCACCGAACCATTGATAAGGAAGGGGATTCCCTGCGCATAACCATTACTTACGAGTGGCTGCCAGAAGGTCAGGTTGTATTGTACTCCATTTCCCGTCACATTCTGTCCGGTAATAGTAATAGGCGGATACCATGGACCGGAGGCAAGTGAACCAATGGCGCCAAATTCCACCCAGTACGGGCCGGGATTAAGTACCAATCCCGGTGTGCTGGCCGTGATCTTCATGATCGGGCGGGTAGTCTGGGTTCCACCGGGGGTTGATACCCTGTAAATATTGGTAAATGAAGTACTGCTTAACCGGTTGGTAGTAAGATCACCCCAGATTACGGAAGCGCCGGCTGTTCCGGGTTCTCCGTTCCAGATCCTGACATATATCTCTGTAAATGTAGAGGTGGTGCCGGATCCCGTCTGGTAACCATACGCATCAATGGAAGAAACAGACCATTGTCCGCCGGTCACAAAGAAGTCATCAGCGATGGTATAGGGCTGGTTATTATTAAAGTTACCGCCAAACGATGTCAGCGGGGAAATTACTACGCTTTCATCTGCTCCGCCGGGGCCGGTTCCGGGACTGTTGACCAAGGGGCCGTTATCATAAAGAACGGCTCTGTCAGCCAGAGGTTTGGTCCTTTCCGGAATAGGTGCGCAGCCCTGTGTGAGTTCTGAAGCGGTAGCCTGGATCCCTGAAGGAGCCGGGAAAGAAGCATCGGGCGCTGTCGTGGGCGCAAACGATGCCCAGTCAAATGCACGAGCTATCCCTTTACCTTCATAACCGGAAGCCGAGGTCGGCTGATTTTTATAAATGGCATTTTCTGAAGGACGTCCTTCTACAAACACCGGTTCGGAAGCCTGCATGCCATCGAGGAGTAACGGTCCACCGCTGCTATATATAACAGCGCGCATCAGGAAGTTTCCACCGGCAGGTACCCAAATGCCATTGTTAAAGCTGGCATAGCTGCGCAATTGCTGGGTTGATTCATCAATAGCAATACCTGCCGCATTCGGTGAGTTCCCGCCCTGGATCATGACCAGGTAGAAAGAACCGGAGGTAATGGAAATGGAATACGGGAAGGTGAAAGGCACCCAGCCGAAATTCGTAGGAGTAACATCAAATGTATCGATGGCTACCCCCGGTACGCCTCCTGTTCCTGATGCATCATACACCGCGATCTGGAAAGGAACCAGCGGGGTTGACCCGGAGGGATAATCATCAACGGTACCGATGTTGACATAGCCCCCGGAGACACTGGCAGGATATCCTACCGGAGTGAATTTCACAGCATTGCGGTTTCCAGCTGTAGCCCAGATGGTAAAGTTTTCCGGAATACCGTCATCATAGATCAGTTCATAATATCCATATGGCAATAACCAGTTGAGATTTACCTGCGTTTCCGTTGCATTTAATGCCGCGGTAACACTGTATGGCGGATTCAGGTCCTCATACAAACCCCAGTTATATGTTTCAGTGTTTCCCTGAACATAATTAAAGATCTGGTTGGCTGTCTGATATCCGGGTTTGCCGCACGTGGTAGCCAGGGAACCCGGTGGGAATACGTTGCAGGTGTATGCGCCGCCCGACGTGGAATAAAATGTTACCCCACCGACGGAAATTTCTGCTCCAACCAGCGGAGCTCCCGAAATGGCATCGTAAACAATACCTGTCAGGACTGCCGGAATATTATCCAGGTCAAAATCAACGGTAGAGGTCACCTGGTTCAGAATATTCACCGTTTTTGCTTCGGTGACATGGTTGGCAGCAGAACAGGTAACTGTTTTCTGTCCGAAAGGAACATTGTAAATAGTATAACCACCACTTGCATTTGTAGTAGCTCCGGCTGTTCCCGGGACAGCAATAGTGGCGCCATTGATCGGCGTGTGATAATAGCTGTCCGTTACCGTACCGGTCAGGGTCCCTACCCACGGAGTAACCACAAATTGCAGGTTGGGTCTTGATGAAGAAGTGTTAATAGAAGTCATTGAGCACCCTGAACTGCCATCGGTATGATAATGCAATGTCTTACCGCTGTTACTTGTATACCGTACATAGGTGTTCGATGTATAACTGGAATTATCGAAGCAGACTTCCAGTAAAAGGTTTGAACCATCCCAGATGAAGGGAGTTTGAAGGGTGATTAGTTGCCAACCTGTTCCGGGAACGGTGTATGTTCCGGAAAAGCAGGTAGTAAACCCATCTGTAATCCAGGAAGAAAGAGAGGTAAGGGAAGTGTTTTGTAACCGGAAATTAAATCCGTTCATCGTTTGTGAACTATACGATGAAACATAGAAGCCGATGGTGGTGATTTCACCGGGGGAACCGCCGGCAGCCTGAATTTCTGAGGATGTGTACAGCATCTGCGTACGGGAATCCATGTAGAAAGTATAATATGGATGTCCTACAGTTGAGGTGCCGGTACCGATTGTCACAGAAGTCGGAGCAGGAGGAGCAACCCCGGTTACATGAGCCAGATCCAAATGACAGTTGTTCCCATAAGCGGAGATGAAGTTGAAGGCGATGTACAACGTCGCCTGTCCCTGCGCTCCCGACGGGAGTGCTACATTCTTGATCTTCCACCCGGTAACACTGTTGTACCTGGCAAAGGTAGCCTCTGTGTTCCATGTCGATCCGTCTGTCGACCATTGTACTTCCACACGGTCATTGTTGGTGTAAATATTATCCTCGTACCATGCGAAGTCGATGGCTACATTCGTGTAGCCAACGGTAGAGAGGGCAGTGGTCCTTTTCAGCCGGTTGGTGACGCCCGTATTCGCGTCCCAGGAATTAAATTCAACCAGCCCCGTACCATCATAAGGAGTAACAGATGGATACGTCCCCGATGCGAAAAAATACGTGTAGTTGCCTCCGGATACAAGCTCCGTAGACCAACCCGTCGGGGGTGTTTGACCCGTGCCACCATCGAAACTCTCGGTCAGCAGCGTAGTCTGTGCCATACCTTGAGTTGCGAAAACAAATGTTGCCAGTATTACTACAAACAACATCTGCAACATTTTGGTAACATTTCTCATAATGTTGATGATTTTTGGTTAATAATGGATATTTAGAGGTTATATATGGAAAAAAAGCTCAATAATTATGGAACATACCAAGTTATCTCGGATGAAGATGGTTCCCAGGTGAGATGAGGTTATGAGCTAAAATGCAGTAGTAGTGATTGTTATGCTTCTTTTTTCAAAAAGAAACGCTTGTCCATCCATTAACAATACATCGCAAATATAAGAAAAAATGAATTCTGCAACTTTTTTTTGACTTTTTTTGAAATATTTTTCTGTGCCGTTTTTTATTTAGATATGTAAAAAAAAAGAGGGCGTCCGGTGGGACGCCCTCTTTTCAGGAAATATCCAATAAAGGATTAGTGAGTTACCGTGATCTTGGTCGTGTGGATTCCTTCGGAAGTGGTAACCTTCACGAAGTAAACACCTGACCTCATCGTGGTGACGTTGACCTTGGCGGTCTTGCTGTCCACGTTATTCATCGTGAACACCATCTGACCTACATAGTTCATCACTTCGATGCTGCTGATCGTTGCGTTGCTCTTCACATTCACAACTTCTGTAGCAGGATTCGGGTAAACTGACAGATTGCTTGCATTCGGATCATTGATGCCGGTGTAAATTACAACCGAGACCGTATCGCTGCCCGGTGATTCGCACAGGAAGGAATTGGCCTGGCTATCGTTGAACAACGTGGTGACATAATACTGATAGGTACCTGCAACGGGGTCTACAACATCCAGGTAAGTGGCAGCGGTTACCGGTGAAGCATTCAATTTATTGAACGGACTCGGTGAGTCAATATCGGTACGGTAAACGTTGTATCCTACGATCTGGCTGCTGTCGGCATTGCCGCCATCAATAACATGGGTTGTACCATAGTTCTTGGTGTCGAAATAACCGTCAATATGTGTCAGGGCTGCGGTGTTGGTGATGTGACCCGTCGGTTTCTGGCCGGCTGTCAGTTCCACCGTCTTCAGGTCACCACCCACGAGGGCTGTGGCACGGATTAAGAAGACACCACCGTTGTATCCCATGTTCGAGAATTTATCCCAAGCAGAGCCGTCGTACATCCATTCGAGGTCGAGGCCTGAATTCGGACCGTCTTCGTCAATACCGAAGTAGTTGGTCGAGGAGCTCAGGTTATCCCATTTTACCATGCCGTAGAACATGCCCGAGAACGGAATGTCGTTACAGTTGACTGTCGCCCAGTCTTCGTACGGAGTGGTGAAGGCATCGGAGGATCCGACTACCGTCTGCGTTGCATCGAACACGTCGATGGTCAACTGCATGGAGTTGGAAGCTGCAAAACCGAACCATACATCGAACGACTGGATAACGCCGTTGTAAGTAGAAGCAAGCGGGAATTCGTTACCAATCCAGGACTGGTATCCCGGGTTGATGCCCCAACCGTTTTCAGCTGTACCGTCATCATAGATGAACTGCATCAGCGTACCACCGCCACCACCTTCGCAGGTCGGGGGTGTCCACGTCAGGGTTACGTTGTTCAGAGAGACAGTACCATCGAGGTCAACCGGTGAGTTGCAGATACCATAAACATGGATATTGTCAACATACCAGTGCAGGATGTCTTCGCTCTTCGCACCGCTGGCAACAAAGCGTACTTTCAGGGCTTTACCCTGGATAGCAGAGATATCAAAGTGTTCCGACGTCCAGTCTACCGAACCGTTATTGGCGTATTCGGCTTTCTGATGCCAGGTACCATTGTAGAATACTTCAACCACCAGTTTTTCATCTCCGGTTGCGTTACGATCGATCAGTTTATAGTCGAAATCGAACCACATCGAAGCGCAGGTGTAAGGTCCGGCGTTCAGTACCGGGCTTTCCAGTGAATACGTGTAATCCGTAACCATCGGCAGCCATGAGAAGTCGGCCGTCGGTGCAGGATTACCTTCGCCTGAGTTCACCACCCAGTTACCCTGGCCTGCAGAGAAGGTCCAGTTGTTGAATGAGAAGCTGGCCTGATCCCATGGTTCGTAGAAAGGCAGCGGACGTCCGCAGAGAATGCTGACGGTGTCGGGGCCTTCAACCAGTGATTCGTCGGTCTGACCCGGGAATCCGTAATCAGTCAGGTCGTATACTGCAGATACTGCATATACGTAGTTGTTCGGATCGAGGTTCATGTCATAATACCAGGTGGTATCCGGACCGGAAACGTAAGCGATGAAAGCTTCATCACGATATACGTTGTATCCGATCAAACCAGCAGGTACCTGACCCGTTGTACCACCTGAAACAGGCATGGATACAGCGGTGATCTGATCTGCAGTAGAACTCAGAATGGTGGATGATCCGGTCGTTACATCAACGGCGCGGATTTCAGCCTGGAACGAACCGGCGTTGAAAGCAGCCATGGTGATGGTCTGGGTGCCGGCATCGTAGAACATGTTCTGTCCGTAGTTGGCGCTGAAGCCGATCGAACCTACCATAGTAGCCAGACCGGTCGTTTTGTCAACTGAATAGAAGTTATCGTTCACGAGGTCATAGCCCCACAGATCGCCATTGCCGTCGCAGGCAAGTCCGATCATACCGGCTGAATTGACCGTCGGGCCAACCAGCGTGAAACTCGGTACGGAAGGATCAATCGTGTACAGGTTATCTGCCGACATGGAGCCGTTGGAAGCAGCCATGTAGAAGGTGCCTGTAGTCGGGTCAACCGTCATATCAAGGATAGATTCCGAAGTCGAACCCATGCTTCCAAGGTTGGTGACACTGCCGGTAGCCCTGTCAACCTGGTACAGGTTGGTGGTTCCATCGGTAAAGTAAGCATAATCAGGTACGTTGACCGGGAAGGCCGATCCGTGCCAGAAATTGGCGGTCGAAGCGGAACCGACAACGGTCATACCCGAAATGTTATCAACATCGAAATCGATGAAGGAATCTGTTGATCCATCCACACCAAAGGCGATCGAGCCTTTAGCACCACCGCCCAGGTTGCTGATAGCGGAGGTCTGGTTCGAAGCGGTAACCGGAGCTTTTCCAAGAATAGCCGGTACATGTTCAACGGTGCCTTCGAAAGCAGGTACGCTGATCATGTCCATGTTGTCGCCCGTAAGAGGAGTTTCCCATGTCAGGTAAGCATTGCATTCAATGCCTTGCACGGCGAGATTCCTCGGCGGGAACAGGAAGTCGGAAGTAAAGTTGTAGCAACTCTGCGTGGAATAACCGCTGCCATAAACAGCGCTTACACATGCATCGTAGTTCTGACCATACTGTACGTGAGTCTTGGGAATTGAATAAGTGGTATCCTGAACAAAACCATCCAGCACATTATTCAGGTAGAAGTTGTATCCGAGGATACAGGGATTCATGCCCGTTACTCCGTCTGTGCCAATGAGGCTGATGTTATCGATGTTCCAGTTGTCGATGTCATAACTGTCTTCACCGGCAGCATGGAAACGAATCTTGAAGGTATCGTCGGCATAGGCGCTGATGTCAACCGCATCGGTCGTCCAGGGCATATCGCCATCCATGTTGGTGTAAGTCTTCATCGTATGCCAGCTGATGCCATCCCATACTTCAATAGCCATGGTATTTGCGTAAGTGGTACCATAGTTATTTAAGTAGATGTCATACTTTACCATTACGCCGGGAGCTCCCAGGGTATTGGTAAGAAGCTTACTGGTCAGATACTGATTATAGTTGAAAACTTGCGGTGAGTAGTTGAATTCCACGCTGGGAGCAGGATGACCGGTACCGGTGACAATCGACCAGTTCGAACCTGAAGCAGGATCTTTTACCCATCCGTTGGTGGTAAATGAACCGCTTGACCAGGTTTCGGTAAAGAAGGTTTCAAATACGCGCGGCTGGTTCCATACGGCTTCCAGTGTCTGGTTGTCAACGAACAGGTTCGTCGGCGGAGTCTTAACCTGCAGCAGGTTTACATCGAGGGTCATGTCGCCCATGATATCCACAACCTGTGTGTAGGGATCGTAGTTGAAACGGCTGATGCTCAGTGTATAGTTGCCTTTCCATACGTTGGAAAATACAACCTGTCCGTTGGTATCGGTCATCGCAACATACATGGTGTCGGGATAAGCCGTGTTCTGGAGAGTCACTTTCGTGCCTTCCGGTGCGGTAGCAGTACAAGTAAGATTTACATTGATCGTAACACCGGCGGTCCAGCATTTTCCAAGTACATTGGAGAAAGCGGCCGGGGAGATACGGTTGCCTGTAAATACAGATTCAACAGCCCAGCGGTAAGGTCCGCAAGCCAGTGAAGGCCAGCTGTTATCGGTAATATTGGTAGTAGAAGGAGCTCCGATGGAAGTCCATACGCCGGGGGTTGCTTCTTCACCCTGCTGCAGGCGGTATACCTGATAGCCGGTGATCACATCTCCGTTGTCGTTGAACCATACCACCTGACCAACACCCTGGGATCCGCTAACGGTAGCAGGAGTGTGCTGGTAGATAGCGCCTTCGGAAATTCCGCTCGTGATGGTTGCATCGCTGTTGTCAGCAAGCAGCGGACCGCCGGGTCCGTTCATCAAAGCACGCATCATGAAGTTTCCACCTGCAGGAACCCACGGGCCGCCACCGGTTTCAAACTTCGAGTAGCTGCGCAGTTGCGGAGTGGTTTCATCTACCGCGATGCCGGCAGCGTTCGGTGCGTTTCCGCCCTGGATCATGACCAGGTAGAAACTGCCGCTGGTGATGGTGATCGGGGTGTTGAAGGTGAATTCAACCCAACCAAAGTCAGTCGGAGTTACATCAATGGTATCAATGCCAACACCGGGAAGACCATTGGTGCCCGAAGCATCATATACGGCAATCTGGAAAGGTACCAGAGGATTGGATCCCGAAGGATAATTATCAACGGTTCCGATATTCACTTTACCTCCGGTAACCGTAGCAGGATAACCGACCGGGGTGAATTTCACCGCGTTCATGTTACCGGAAACGGCCCATACGGTCCAGTTTTCGGCAATACCATCATCATAGATCTGCTCATAATTACCATTGGGAAGACCCCAGGTGAGATTCACTGCGGTTTCGCCGGTGTTCAGAGCGGCTACAATATTGGTAGGAGGATTGGTATTCTCAAGCAGGGGGAAGTCCTGATTGATCGTGTTACCCTGAGCAAACGTAAACGGTCCCAGTGACAGGTCATCATAACCTGCTTTGGATCCTGTTACACTCCAGGGACCACCAACCGGGAATACATTCAGCGTATAATTACCACCAATGGTTGAAAGGGTTGAGAACTCACCGTATTGATTGGACACGGAAACCTTAGCTCCAACGATTGGATTGCCCGTGGAGGCGTTCGTCACAATACCTGTCAGCACGCCGGGGATGTTATCCAGGTTAAAGTCAACCGTATTGGTCACCTGGTTCTGGATCACCGTCTGCTTGGTCTGTGATACGTAGTTAGCGGCGCTGGCCGTAACGTTTTTGGCGCCAACAGGAACATTATACATAGTATATGCACCGCTGGCATTCGTGGTGGCTGCCGACATACCGGGAACGGAAATCGTGGCTCCGGCAACCGGAGTATTAAAATAGCTGTCGGTCACTGTACCAGTGATGGTCCCAACCCACGGAGTTACGTTAAAGCGTAAGTTGGGCCTGCTGGTAGACGTATTGTTATTGGTCATGGAACATCCGGTATTGTTATCGGTGTAATAATACCTTACTCTGTTAGCAGAGGTGGTAGTAGCACGGACAGTGGAGTTCCCGCCATAACCTGTGT